>JADHED010000013.1_pt1 | contig 249347 bp, 207 predicted proteins | sample 8952041 | NCBI WGS metagenome assembly JADHED01 (sample SAMN16124423, study PRJNA663239) | bioreactor sludge metagenome | isolation source: sludge (control) | place: India:Bengaluru | collected 2018-09-08
AAAGATCAGTCGTCTTGTCGGTCTATCCGATTGCGTTTATGAGTTGAATCCGTGATTCGGTAATTAGTGGGCATGACGACGTTGAGGATATCGTTGGGCATCCGACCAATCCCGGTGAATTCTGGATAGCGAACCATGGTGGAGTTTCCGTCGTCAATACGAATGGTACGTCTACAAGTTGGACCGATATGAGTGATGGTTTGGGGGTTGCAGAAGTAGAAGCACTGGCCACTTCACAGAACATCCCCGATTTTCTTGTGACCGGTCTATACCATGATGGCTCAAAGATCACTCGCACTCCATACCCGAATAATGGGAACCCATGGGACCCGGATTGGGAGTACTTATCCTGGGGCGATGGCACAAGGTGCCTTGTTGACCACAAAGATCCGAATCACGCTTACACGAGCAATCAGCTCGATGATTGGTACTTATTCAATAGTGCGACCTCTTCCTCCCAGAACACCTTTCAGGATGTTCCAAGTCCTTGGTTCCCCGAAGGGGACTTGAATCGAGGCGAACCTTCGACGGTTTATCGAACTGAGATAGTTGTCGTACCGAGTGAATGGGACCCCAACGGCGATGGTATCCCGACGACGTTCAACAACGAGGAGGTTGAAGTCAATCGGTCATTTGACCGGGGTACGACGCGCGAGATCATTTCCAACTTCGCATCAAACCCGGACCTGTATCGCCTTGCGCAAGGCAGTTCAAATCATGACAATGAACGTATCGATCAGATTGTCTCCTCCCCGGCCAATCCAGATCATCTATATGTCGCCTTCAAGGACTTCGACTACAGGGTCCGCCTCTTCCGCACCACTATAGCTAATCATCCGAACCCCGAAGCTGTAAAGGCCTCCTGGCATGAGGTGCCCATACCGCGGCGCTATCGCGATGGGCCACTTACAGGGATCGAATTCGATCCGAACAACGAGAACATCGTTTTCCTCTCCTACGGATCATCTACTGCGGATTTTGGGCCTGACTTTGGCAGCGAGATGGTCTATCGCATGGACTATGCCGACCTGAGCGTCTATCCCCCCGGTTCCTTCGATTGTGAGGGACTCCCCTGTGCGGACATCACCATGAACTTACCCCTGTGCTTTACCGAGCGCTTGAATCTCGCTTATGAGCAAGGGAGTGATGAAGGCTTGTACTTCGCAACTGAGTTCGGTGTGTACTTCACGAATAGGAAGCGTATCGCCGCCTACACTAGTGGGCTCGTCCAATCGCCTGACGATACAGAAAATTCCAGTGGTTGGGTCCGTGTTGGCGACGGCCTGCCCCATGTGCGCCCCAAGGGCTTGGAGATCAACTATTCCATCAATCAAGTCCGCGTAGGTATGTTCGGCCGTGGTGTCTGGCAACACGCCTTACACTGCCCGGAACTGGAAAGTAAGCACGAAACCAGCACCTATACGGAGGATGATTTCGTTGAGGTTCAAGCTATGATCACATCCGACGCTCAGGTCGCCACACCCCGCTCGGTCACATACAGAGCCGGTGAGACAGTACGTTTGCTACCGGGTTTTCATGCGAACAGTGGTTCCCGATTCCACGCCTTCATTCATCCGTGTGATAGAACGGGGAACAGCTTTACTCCCAAAGCAAGGCTGACCGCCGGGATACAGGAAACACACATTAACCCTACACGTGCCAAAAGCGTAGCCACCTTGGCCGCATTCCCAAATCCCACCACTGGGATTTTCACCTTGCAGATCCTAGGTCAGGATAAGGACTCAGAGGGCATGCACGTCGTCGATGTAATTGATGCCTTGGGCAACAAAGTAGCTCAACGCGTATTTTCAGGTGCTTCCGGACCTGTTCACCTCGAGCTGTCCACCGGTGTTTATCTTTTACGTGACGTGACTTATCCGCGGGTACAACCTCTGCAGTTGATAATCCAGTAGACCCATGTTCCATCCAGCATTTCCCTTGTTGCTTCTGCTCTCCCTTTGGAGCAACCTTGGCTGCGCTCAGTTCTTTCCTACGGAGCAAGCCGCTTGGTGCTTGCGACGAAACACGCCGGACGGAACCGATCAATACACTCTTGCCTTGGAGCCCACGCGGGACACCGTGATCCAAGGACTGACGTACATGGTGATCGAGTATACATCTATTGGTACCCCGGTCATGGATCTCTGGCCCTTCTCGCGTTGTTACGTTCGCAATGACGATGAAGGTAGAGGTTATGCACGCGTAGATGGCATGGATGTAGAGATGCTCATAGGCGACATCGATGCTCCCGTTGGCGCGATCGTACAGGACATTGCGACTGGTGACACGAATTGTGATTCGTCGTGGGAATACGGATCAGTCACCGACATGATCGTTGATTCGATCGTTGATCTGGAAGAGAACGGGATACAGGCTCGCAGGGTTTATGTACAGCCGCTCTGTTACCCCAACTTTTCACCAAGCACCTCATTCTGGCAGGCCGACATGGGCACACCTTTTGGTCCCTTCCTTATGCTCAATGGTTTGTCCATGCCAAGCCCAGTTTGTGCTGCGGTAGATGACACTACGCGCTTTCGGCTTTTTGAAGAACTACAGTTAGGTGGCCCTTTGTGTTCTTGTTACGATCTCGAGCTAGGGTCCGGAACGATCCATCGCATGACGGTAGTGGATCTTTGGCCCAACCCATCACTTGGTTTGTTCCACCTACCAGCCACCCAACACGAGCCACTGACCGTATTGGACATCCATGGCCGCGAAGTACTTCACCTACCGCCTTACAGCCGCGAGATCGATCTGTCCTTGCAGCCACCTGGTATCTACACCGTCCTACAGAAGACCGGTCGAGGCCGAAGTGTGCAGCGGTTGGTGGTGGTACGTTGAGCATGGTACAGCTCGTCGCGTTCTTTAGACGAGTGTTTCTGGTGTTTTCTTTGCTGGTCAGTTCAGTCGTGTGTGCGCAAAGCCTTGTGGTAGTAGATGAGCGGAGTCTCCAACCGCTTGAAGGTGTGCTTCTATTTCATACTGGTACCGGCACTGTAGTATACACCGATGCGCGAGGCAGGGGGGCGCTAAGCCCATTCCTCTCACTCGATTCTATCCAGATATCCCAGCTCGGATATCACACATCCCGCCATTCCGTTCGTCAGTTAGTTGAATTCACAGCGCAGGTTGCCTTAGTTCCCAAGGCATTCACGCTTGGCGAGTTCGTGGTGAGTGTCCACCGTTGGGAACAGGAAGGCGACCGGCTAGCTGAGCATATAACCGTGATCCGAAGAAGGGATATAGCTCATTTGAACCCAGGCACTTCGGCGGATATCTTAGAGCAAAGTGGTGAGGTATTCGTTCAACGCAGCCAACTGGGTGGTGGCAGCCCCATGTTGCGCGGTTTCGCGGCGAATCGGGTTCTTATCGTAGTGGATGGCGTACGGATGAACAATGCGATCTACCGTAGTGGCAATCTCCAGAACGTGATCAGCCTGGACCCCGAGGCCGTGGAGCGTGCCGAGGTCTTACATGGGCCGGGGGGCATGACATATGGTAGTGACGCCATCGGCGGTGTGATGGACTTTCATTTGCTGCGACCAAGGTTCGCCAGCGATACCACTTTGCTGCTACACGGTGGTGCCACTGCACGTTTCGCCAGCGCCGCAGATGCACTTACAGGCCACCTCCACCTTGGGCTGGGGAGTAAGAAGCTTGCGTTCATCGGGAGTGTGAGCCTATACCGCTTCGGTGACCTCCGTACAGGTAGCCATGGTCCGAAAGATTATTTGCGTCCATGGTACGTGGGCAATGTTTACGGTCGTGACAGTGTACTTGTGAACAATGACCAGCGGCTGCAACGCGATAGCGGGTACGATGCACGGATGGCGTTCGCGAAGCTCGCATACCGACCAAGTTTACACGTAGAGCTGGGGATTAATGCTTACCAAAGTGGCACATCGGACATTCCGCGATACGATAGACTGATCGAAGTAAGACCCAATGGACAACCCCGTAGTGCAGTGTGGTACTATGGTCCTCAGGTCTGGCGGATGGTAAGTGCATACGTGCGGCACGAAGCTGTGAGTGGGGCATGGAGCAAAGCACACTTGTCCATCGCACACCAGGACTATTCGGAAAGTCGTGTCGATCGTAGCTACCGCAGTAGTAGCGAACGCGACCAGCGTGACCGGGTAACGGGCATATGGGGCAACCTTGATCTCGAGAAGGATCTGAGTGGTCGCACCCAACTCCAGTATGGTGCAGAGTACATCACCAACTTGGTCCGTTCCATTGGCACCAATAGGGACCTCAACACGGGTTTGGAAGGGAACTTCAACTCCCGCTACCCCGATGGCTCCACCTGGAACACGAGGTCGATCTACGCGGGAACCCTTCATGACATCACTGAGCGCCTTACTCTTTCCGTCGGCATACGTGGTAGTAGCACCGCGCTCAGTTGCTCGTTCGATACGACATTATTTTCCTATCCGGCAACGGCCGCCAACCTTCGTAACAATGCATTGACCGGGAATCTGGGTTTGGCCTATCGACCGGACTCCACCTGGAAAATATCCTTGGATATGAGCACGGGTTTCCGCGCTCCCAACGTGGACGACATCGGCAAGGTGTTCGACAGCGAGCCGGGCGTGGTGATCGTGCCCAACCCCGGCCTCGTGCCGGAATACGCCTACTCCGGTGAAATTGGCATCGGCAAAGTGTTTGGCGATCGCGCCCGGCTTCGAGGTGTTGCGTTCATGGTCTTACTGGACCAAGCCATGGTGCGTCGACCATTCACATTGAACGGACAGGACAGTATCCTGTATGGCGGAGAGTCTAGCCGCGTGGATGCGATCGTGAATGCCGCACAAGCCACAGTTCATGGCGTTAATGTGACAGCCGATGTTCTGCTGACTGAAGATCTGAGACTTGATGTGCACTACAACTGGCAACGAGGCGTAGAGCAAGATGATCTCACGACCGTGAACGTGCCTTTGCGTCATGCCCCGCCACCATTCGGTCGTGCAGGCATCACCTGGGAGCGCAAGGCGTGGCGAATTTCGACCTCCTTCCGGTTCAGTGATGGATTCACATACGAAGAGTTACCGCCAACGGAGCAAGGCAAACCAGCCCTCTATGCCAGGGACCCACAAGGTAGACCGCATGCCCCAGCGTGGTATACCATCGATACGATGGCGACTTATCGCATTACGGCAAGCATTCAAGTGAACGCAGGCTTGGAAAACATCGCCGATCATCGGTACCGTCCATACTCTTCTGGCATCAGCGCTCCTGGCCGGAATGTGATGGTCGCCTTACGAGCCACGTTCTGAAGTCCGGATCACCGTTGCTGGGTGTTTTCGTTGCGTGGTCGACATCATGTCGAACGTTTCATATTCGCCGATAACTTGCCTGTCGTTTCGTCCCGTTCAGCACCAGGATCCTACCCTCCACCGCCTCCGCCAAGTCTCTACTCGCCGTAGCCGTGCTCAGTTCGGGGAACATGTTGAGGTAGTCCTTCCGGCGGAAGGAGCGGTCGGGGCCCTGTTTCAGGAAGAGGGCCACGCGATCGGCTCCAGTGAGCACCGGGTTGGGCGCGGCGAGTAGCTCGGCCAGGGCCTCGTCGATGCGCTCCAGCAGGTAGTTGATGAATTCGCCGCAGTCGCCGCGGCGGTCGGCGTATTCCAATGCGGCGTAGTAGGCGGGCTGGGTGCGTTGGATGAAGGCCTCGACAGGCAGGTAGGAGAACACGGGCCAGTAGCGCATCAACATCCGTTTCTGCCAGAGCCGTGCCAGGCGGCCATTGCCCGCAGTGAAGGGGCGCAGGTAGACCAGGCCGAAGTGGAGCACGCAACTGGTGATCAGGGGTGGGAAGTCATCTTCTTCCACGTAGCGCAGGAGGTCGTGCACGTTGGCGGGCAGGTCGTGGGCGCTAGCGGTCCGCAGGGGTTCCGGATCGCCGTAGAGCACGTCCATGGGCCCGGTACGGAAGTGGCCGGCGTCCAGCGCCAGGCCGTGCATCAATACCCCGTGGGCATGGCGCAGGTCGCGTTCAAGGAAGGGGTCGAGGTCTTCGCTCAGACCGTAGGCGCGATGGGTGTTCACGGCCTCCAGCGCCGAGGTGCCTTTGGCGGCGGAGCCGGGTTCGTTCAGGATATCGGCCACGGGCAAGGCGTCCAGGGTACCGCCCTCGATGGCCAAGGTGCTGTGTACCGTGCTCACATGGTAGGCTTTCTCCAGGTCCACTGGCGGGCGGTGGAGGTGCCGGGCATGTACTTCGCCCAACCGGTGATGGAGGGTGGCCAGCCGGTTCAGCATGCGGGGGCTTATGGAGTAGTAAGTGATGCTTCCCAGGTCCATTTATAGTATCAAATGATGCTAACAAAAGTAGATCATGGATTGATGCGATGGCGTGCATGGGTGCGCTGAAAGGCCGATCCCATCGGGGATGTCGGTCGTGGGAGTGCTTCACATGGGCTTGGATCGCAGGGTTTTAGGCTGGTGTGTGATGCGACCCCGGATCCCGCGCGGCTTTGGAGGAGGTACCCCCGTGCCGGAAATTTCCATGAACACCAGTTGGTTGGAAACAGAAAACCGCTACATTTGCAGCCCGTTTTTAGCCGAGGAATGGCTAAAGACGCTGAAAGCCAACCGAAAGGAGCTCATGCCAACCATTCAACAGCTCATCCGCAAGGGTCGCGAGAACCCTGTGTACAAGAGCAAGTCCATTGCCCTGAAGTCCTGCCCGCAGCGCCGCGGCGTGTGCACCAAGGTGTACACCACCACCCCGAAGAAGCCGAACTCGGCCCTTCGTAAGGTGGCCAAGGTGCGTTTGGTGAACGGCTACGAGGTGATCGCCTACATCGGCGGTGAGGGTCACAACCTGCAGGAACACAGCATCGTGCTCGTTCGCGGTGGTCGTGTGAAGGACCTGCCCGGTGTGAAGTACCACATCGTACGTGGCGTTCTGGATACTTCGGGTGTCGAAGGTCGCAACCAGCGTCGCAGCAAGTACGGCACCAAGCGTCCGAAGCCCGGAGCAGCTCCCGCCAAGAAGAAGTAACCTGTCATTGAACAGCAGCCATGCGCAAGAAGACAGTAAAGCACACGATCCTGCCGGACCCCAAGTTCGGTGATGTGCAAGTGACCAAGTTCGTGAACAACCTGATGTACGACGGTAAGAAGAGCAAGTCCCTGGACATCTTCTACAACGCCATCGACATCGTTGCCGAGAAGAGCGGAGAGGACGGTCTGGAGATCTTCCGCAAAGCCCTGACCAACGTGACCCCGCAGGTGGAGGTACGCAGCCGCCGGGTAGGTGGTGCCAACTTCCAGATCCCGCAGGCGGTACGCGAGGATCGCAAGAAGAGCCTGGCCATGAAGTGGCTGATCGGCTACGCCCGCAACCGCAACGAACGGAGCATGGCGAGCAAGCTGGCCAACGAGATCCTCGCCGCTTCCAAGGAAGAAGGTGCAGCGTTCAAGAAGAAGGAGGAGGTCCACAAGATGGCCGAAGCCAACAAAGCGTTCAGCCACTTCCGTTTCTAAGCAGTCAACAGGTAGAGCACACACATGGCCCGCGACCTCAGATATACGCGCAACATCGGCATCATGGCGCACATCGATGCCGGCAAGACCACCACGTCGGAGCGCATCCTGTTCTACACCGGCTTGACGCACAAGATCGGTGAGGTGCACGATGGTGCCGCCACCATGGACTGGATGGAGCAGGAGCAGGAGCGTGGCATCACCATCACCTCCGCAGCCACCACCACCAGCTGGAAGTACCGCGACAACACCTACAAGATCAACCTGATCGACACCCCGGGCCACGTGGACTTCACCGTGGAGGTGGAGCGCAGCCTGCGCGTGTTGGATGGTGCGGTCGCCTTGTTCTGCGCCGTGGGTGGTGTGGAACCCCAGAGCGAGACCGTATGGCGCCAGGCCAACAAGTACAAGGTGCCCCGCATCGGCTTCGTCAACAAGATGGACCGCAGCGGTGCCGACTTCTTCAACGTGGTGAAGCAGATCCGCGAGCGGCTGGGCGCCAACCCGATCCCCCTGCAGGTGCCCATCGGCGCCGAGGCGGACTTCAAGGGCGTGGTGGACCTGGTGAACAACCGCGGCATGGTGTGGAACGAGCACGACCAGGGCATGACCTGGACCGAAGTGCCCATTCCGGCCGACCTGAAGGAGACCGTGGAGGAGTGGCGCGCCAAGCTCATCGAGGCCGTGGCCGAGAGCGACGATACCTTGATGGAGAAGTTCTTCAATGATCCGGACTCCCTGACGGAGGCCGAGATCATGAACGCCATCCGCAAGAGCACCATCAGCATGAGCATCACGCCCGTGCTGTGCGGCAGCTCCTTCAAGAACAAGGGGGTGCAGACCATGCTCGATGCGGTGATGGCCTACCTGCCCAGTCCGATGGACATCGAGGCGGTGATCGGTACCAACCCCGACACGGGCGAGGAGATCTCGCGCAAACCCGATGCCAAGGAGCCGATGGCCAGCCTGGCGTTCAAGATCGCGACCGATCCCTACGTGGGTCGCCTCGCCTTCTTCCGCTGCTACAGCGGTGCGGTACCGGCCGGCAGCTACGTGAAGAACATGCGCAGCGGCAACAAGGAGCGCATCAGCCGGATCTTCCAGATGCACTCCAACAAACAGAACCCCGTGGAGGTGATCGAAGCGGGCGACATCGGAGCTGCCGTTGGGTTCAAGGACATCCGCACCGGCGACACGCTGTGCGACGAGAACAACCCGATCGTGCTGGAGAGCATGAGCTTCCCCGAGCCGGTGATCGGTATCGCCATCGAACCCAAGACCCAGGCCGACCTGGACAAGATGGGCAATGCCTTGGCGAAGCTCGCCGAGGAGGATCCCACCTTCAAGGTGCACACCGATGAGGAGACCGGCCAGACCGTGATCAGCGGTATGGGCGAATTGCACCTGGAGATCCTCGTGGACCGCATGAAGCGCGAGTTCAAGGTGGAGTGCAACCAAGGTGCTCCCCAGGTGAAGTACAAGGAGGCCATCACCGGCACGGTGGAACACCGCGAGCTGTACAAGAAGCAGACGGGTGGTCGTGGTAAGTTCGCCGACATCCACGTGCGCATCGAGCCGCAGACCGACAACGAGAAGGTCGGGCTGGAGTTCATCGACGAGATCAAGGGTGGCTCCATCCCGAAGGAATTCATCGGGCCCGTACAGAAGGGCTTCGAGGCTTCGTTGAAGAATGGCGTGCTCGCAGGCTTCCCGATGGAGAGCCTGAAGGTGACCCTTTACGACGGCTCGTTCCACAACGTGGACTCCGATGCGTTGAGCTTCGAGATCTGCGCCAAGGCCGCCTTCCGTACCGCCGTGCCCAAGTGCAAGCCGGTGCTGATGGAGCCGATCATGAAGATCGAGGTGATCACCCCCGAAGAGAACATGGGCGATATCGTTGGCGACCTCAACCGTCGGCGCGGTACCATCCTGGGCATGGAGGATCGTAGCGGAGCCAAGGCGATCAAAGGCACCGTGCCCTTGAGCGAGATGTTCGGATACGTGACCTCGCTGCGCACGCTCTCCAGCGGCCGCGCCAGCAGCACCATGGAGTTCAGTCATTACGTTCCCGCCCCCAACAACGTGACCGAAGCCGTATTGGCCAAGGTACGTGGCAAAGTTTCAGCATAACCCCGCAAGAAAGCGATGACCCAAAAGATCAGGATCAAGCTGCGGTCGTACGATCACAACCTCGTCGACAAGAGCGCCGAGAAGATCGTAAAGACGGTGAAGAGCACGGGCGCTGTGGTCAGTGGACCCATTCCGCTGCCCACGCACAAGCGCATGTTCACGGTGCTCCGCTCGCCGCACGTCAACAAGAAGGCGCGCGAGCAGTTCCAACTGTGCAGTTACAAACGCATGATGGACATCTACAGCTCGTCCTCCAAGACGATCGATGCCCTGATGAAGCTCGAACTCCCGAGCGGCGTGGATGTGGAGATCAAAGTCTGACCGATAGCACCACACAGCCATGAGCGGATTGATCGGAAAAAAGATCGGCATGACCAGCCTGTTCGATACGGACGGGAGCCTGGTGGCATGCACGGTGATCGAGGCTACGCCCAACGTGGTGAGCCACGTGAAGACCCTGGAGAAGGACGGCTACCAGGCCGTGCAGCTCTCCTACGGCGAGCGTCGGGAGAAGAACACCCCGGCGGCCCTGATGGGGCACTACAAGAAGGCGAACACCACCCCGAAGGTGAAGGCCCACGAGTTCAAGGAGTTCGAGACCGAACTGAAGCTGGGCGATACCGTGGGTATCGACCTCTTCGAGGAGGGCAGCTTCGTGACCGTGACCGGCAACAGCAAGGGTAAGGGCTTCCAAGGTGTGGTGAAGCGCCACGGCTTCAGCGGTGTGGGTGAGGCCACCCACGGTCAGCACGACCGTAGCCGTGCCCCCGGTTCCCTGGGTGGCAGCTCGTACCCCAGCCGTGTGTTCAAGGGCCTGCGCATGGCCGGCCGCACGGGCGGGAACAAAGTGACCACCGAGAACTTGAAGGTGGTGAAAGTGGACGCTGGTAAGAACCTGTTGCTGCTGCGCGGTACCGTACCTGGTGCCAAGGGTAGCTACGTGATCATCTGGAAGTAAGATGGAACTCGAGATCCACGGCAAGGACGGCAAGTCCACCGGCAAGAAGGCCAAGCTGAACGACGCGGTGTTCGCGATCGAGCCGAACGATCATGCCATTTGGCTGGACGTGAAGCAGCACTTGGCGAACAAGCGTCAAGGCACGGCCAAGACGCTCGAGAAGAGCGAAGTGAGCGGCAGCACCAAGAAGCTGCATCGCCAGAAGGGCACCGGTGGAAGCCGTAAGGGTTCCATCAAGAGCCCCCTGTTCAAAGGTGGTGCCCGCGTGTTCGGCCCCAAGCCCCGCGACTACCACTTCAAGCTGAACAAGAAGGTGAAGGACCTGGCCCGTCGCAGCGCCCTCACTTACAAGACGAAGGACGGTTCGTTGAAGGTGATCGACAGCGTTGCGCTGACCGCCCCCAAGACCAGCGAGTTCGCCGCCATCCTCAAGGCCTTCCAACTGGGCACGCGAAAGAGCCTGCTGGTGGTGCCCAAGAAGGACGAGAACCTGGTGCTCAGCGCCCGCAACATCCAGAACACCCGCGTGGTGGTGGCCAGCGAGCTGAACACCTACGATATCATGAACGCCAACGGCCTGCTGATCGTGCAAGATGCGATCGCACCGCTGGAAACCATCCTCACCAAGTAAGCCATGAGCCAGATCATCATCCGACCCATCGTCACTGAGAAGATGACGGCCCAGGGCGAAAAGGAAGGTCGTTACGGGTTCGAAGTGGCCCGCACGAGCAACAAGGTGCAGATCAAACAGGCGGTGGAGAAGGAGTACAACGTCACGGTGACGGGTGTGCGCACCATGATCTGCCGCGGCAAGAACCGCACGCGCTACACCAAGAGCCTCATCATGCATGGCCGCACGCCGAGCTTCAAGAAAGCCATCGTGACGGTGAAGCAGGGTGAAACGATCGACCTCTACTCCAGCATCTGACCCCGAAGCAAGTAAGAAGCAATGGGCGTACGTAAACTCAATCCGGTAACCCCCGGCACCCGTCACCGGGTGATCACGGACTTCGAAGGCATCACCACGCGTGTACCGGAGAAGTCGTTGACCAGCGGCTCCAACAAGAGCGGTGGCCGTAACCAACAGGGCAAGATGACCATGCGCTACATCGGCGGTGGTCACAAGCAGCGCTATCGTGTGATCGATACGAAGCGTGATAAGTTCGGCATCCCGGCCACGGTGAAGACGATCGAGTACGATCCGAACCGCACGGCGCGCATCGCCCTGCTGTACTATGCCGATGGTGAGAAGCGCTACATGCTGGCCCCCAACGGCCTGCAAGTGGGCCAGGAAGTGCTGAGCGGCAAGAGCGGTGTGGCACCCGAAGTGGGTAACACGCTCCCGCTGAGCGAGATCCCCCTGGGCACCGTGGTGCACAACATCGAGTTGCAGCCCGGTAAGGGTGGCGCCATCGCACGCAGCGCGGGCACCTTCGCCCAGCTCAGCGCCCGCGAAGGCAAGTACGCCACGCTGAAGATGCCGAGCGGTGAACTCCGCATGGTACTGGTGGCCTGCCTGGCCACGGTGGGCGCCGTGGGCAACGGCGAGCACATGCTGCAGAAGAGCGGTAAGGCCGGCCGCAGCCGCTGGCAGGGGCGCCGTCCCCGCACCCGTGCGGTGGCCATGAACCCCGTCGATCACCCGATGGGTGGTGGTGAGGGCCGTGCTTCGGGTGGTCACCCGCGCAGCCGCAAGGGTCTGTTGGCCAAGGGTAAGAAGACCCGCGCGCCGAAGAACCGCAGCAATCGTTTCATCCTCGAACGCATCAACGCCAAGAAGGGCGCTTAGTCCTCGCATAGATCATGAGCCGTTCACTCAAGAAACCGCCGTTCATCCACTACAAGCTTGCGAAGCGTGTGGGCGAGGCACACACCTCCGGCAAGAAGAACGTGATCAAGACCTGGTCGCGCGCCAGCACCATCAGCCCCGATTTCGTGGGTCTGACGATCGCGGTACACAATGGCAACAAGTTCATCCCGGTCTACGTGACCGAGAACATGGTGGGGCACAAGCTTGGCGAATTCGCGCCTACGCGCACCTACCGTGGCCACTCCGGTAACAAGAAGAACTAAGGACAGATGGGACAGCGTAAGAAATTAGCAGCGGACGAGCGCAAGGAGGCCATGAAGACGGTGGCCATCGCACACCTGCGCAACGTGCCCACCAGCCCGCGCCGCATGCGCCAGGTGGCCGATCTGATCCGTGGTGTGGAAGTGGAGAAGGCCCTGGGCATCCTGCGCTTCAGCACCCGCCACAGCAGCCGCGACCTGGAGAAGCTTCTCCTGAGCGCCATGAGCAACTGGCAGGCCAAGAACGAAGGCCAGAAGGCCGACGAGGCCAACCTGGTGGTGAAGAGCATCCAAGTGAACGAGGCCCGTGGCCTGAAGCGTATGCTGCCTGCCCCGCAGGGTCGTGCCTACCGCATGAAGAAGCGCAGCAACCACGTGAGCCTGATCGTCGATACCAAAGCCTAAGCCGAGAATAACTACCATGGGACAGAAAGCACATCCTACCGGTCAACGCCTCGGCTTCATCAAGGGCTGGGACAGCAACTGGTACGGCGGAAAGAAGTATGCCGACAAGTTGGTGGAGGACGAACAGATCCGCGCCTACTTGATGGCCCGCCTGAAGAAGGCGAGCGTGGCCAAGATCGTGATCGAGCGCACCTTGAAACTGGTGACCGTGACGATCAACACGGCCCGCCCCGGTGTGATCATCGGGAAGGGAGGCGCTGAAGTGGACAAGCTGCGTGAGGAGCTGAAGAAGCTCACCGGCAAGGACGTCCAGATCAACATCTTCGAGATCAAGCGTCCGGAGCTGGATGCACGTCTGGTGGCCGATAGCATCGCCCGCCAGCTCGAAGGCCGGATCAGCTTCCGCCGCGCCATGAAGATGGCCATGGCCAGCAGCATGCGCATGGGTGCCGAAGGCATCAAGTTGCAGGTGAGCGGCCGTTTGAACGGTGCGGAGATCGCGCGGGTGGAGAAGTACCGCGATGGCCGAGTGCCCTTGCACACCCTGCGTGCCGACATCGACTTCGCCATCACCGAGGCCCATACCAAGATGGGGCGTATCGGGGTGAAGTGCTGGATCATGCGTGGTGAGGTCTATGGCAAGCGCGACCTGAGCCCGAACGTGGGCCAGGCGAAAGGAGGCCCGGGAGGCCCTCGCATGGGCGGCGACCGTCCGGAGCGTCGTGGCGGAGATCGTCGCGGTCCTGGTGGTGATCGTCGCGGAGGTGGTTTCGACCGCCGTGGAGCAGGAGAACGTCGTGGCCCGGCCGCTGGTGGTCGTGGTGGAAATAACCGTAATAGCTGATAGCCATGTTGCAACCGAAGCGCAGCAAGCGCCGCAATATGCACAAGGGCCGCATGAAGGGGCAGGCCCAACGCGGACACCGTGTAGCCCTGGGATCCTTTGGACTGAAGGCCATGGAGAGCGTATGGCTCACCGGCCGCCAGATCGAGTCCGCCCGTGTGGCCCTCACCCGCTACATGAAGCGTGAAGGTCAGGTGTGGATCAAGGTGTTCCCGGATAAACCCGTGACCAGCAAGCCGGCCGAGGTGCGGATGGGTAAGGGTAAGGGTTCGTTGGACCACTGGGTGGCCGTGTGCCATGCAGGCCGCATCATCTTCGAAGTGGATGGTGTACCCACCGCCACGGCGAAGGAGGCGCTGCGCCTGGCCGCACAGAAGCTGCCCATCCCCACCAAGTTCGTCGTTCGCGAAGATTACGACGGCCAATAAGACAGCGTCATGAAGAAGAAAGGAACCGAACTGAAGGATCTGACGGTGGTGGAGCTGAACGACAAGCTCCAGGAGGAGCGGACCTCACTCACCAAGTTGCGCTTCGCGCACACCGTGAGCCCGATCGAAAGCCCGGCACAGCTCCGCACCAAACGCAAGGAGGTGGCCCGTATCCTTACCGAGTTGCGCAAGCGCGAACTCGCCAATAAGACAACGAAATGAGCACGACCCCGACCACCGTTGAGCGGAACCTCCGCAAGGAGCGCATCGGCATCGTCACCAGCGATAAGATGAACAAGAGCATCGTGGTGACCGTTGAGCGTCGCGTGATGCACCCCAAGTATGGTAAATTCGTGAAGCGTTCGAGCACCTTCATGGCGCACGACGAGAACCGCGATGCCAAAGTGGGAGATACCGTGAAGATCGTAGAGACCCGCCCCCTGAGCAAGCTGAAGCGTTGGCGCCTGGTGGAGGTGATGGAACGTGCCAAGTAAACCCGAGACCAAGCGATGATCCAACAGGAATCCCGGCTGAACGTGGCCGACAACAGTGGCGCCAAGGAGGTGCTCTGCATCCGTGTGCTCGGAGGCACGGCCCGCCGCTATGCACGCATCGGTGACACCATCGTGGTGAGCATCAAGGACGCCATGCCGAACGGCGGTGCCAAAAAGGGCACCGTGCACAAGGCGGTGGTGGTGCGCACCAAGAAAGAGACCCGTCGCAAGGACGGTAGCTACATCCGCTTCGACGACAACGCCGTGGTGATCCTCGACGCCGCCGGCGAGATGAAGGGCACCCGCATCTTCGGCCCCGTGGCCAAGGAGCTGCGCGAGAAGAAGTTCATGAAGATCATCTCCCTGGCCCCCGAAGTCCTTTAAGCCATGCAGAAGAAGACGCACATCAAGAAAGGCGACATGGTGAAAGTGATCGCCGGAGAGGACCGCACCAAGCAGGGGCGTGTGCTCGAAGTGGATCGCGTGAGCATGCGCGCCATCGTCGAGGGCCTCAACATCAACAAGAAGCACAGCAAGCCCACCACGGCCAACCCCCAGGGCGGGATCGTGGAGAAGGAAGGCCCCATTCACATCAGCAACCTGATGCTGATCGATGCGAAGACCGGTACTCCGGGTCGCGTAGGCCGCAAGGTGAACAAGGATGGCGCGCTGGAGCGTTTCGTGAAGACCAAGAAAAAGGCAGCCAAGTAAGAAGTCATGAGCTACGTACCCCGGCTTCGCGCCAAATACAAGAATGAGGTGGCCCCGGCGCTCCAGAAGGAGTTCGGTTACACCAGCTCCATGCAGGTGCCCAAGATCACCAAGATCAGCCTGAACCAAGGCTTGGGAAGTGCCGTGGGCGACAAGAAGATCGTTGAGAACGCCATCGTGGAGATGACGGCCATCGCCGGCCAGAAGGCGGTGCAGACGGTATCCCGGAAGGACATCAGCAACTTCAAACTGCGCAAGGGCATGCCCATCGGCGCTCGGGTGACGTTGCGTGGCGACCGGATGTATGAATTCCTCGATCGGTTGATCGCCGTGAGCCTGCCCCGTACCCGTGACTTCCGCGGCGTATCGCCCAAGGGCTTCGATGGCCATGGCAACTTCACCTTCGGGGTGAAGGAGCAGATCATCTTCCCGGAGATCGATATCGACAAGGTGAGCAAGATCCAAGGGATGGACATCACCTTTGTGACCACGGCACAGACCGACGCAGAGGCGAAGGCCCTGCTGAACGCATTCGGATTCCCATTCTCTGACAAGGACAAGAAATAACCCGACCGAACCATGGCCAAGGAATCGATGAAAGCGCGTGAGCGCAAGCGCGCCAAGATGGTGGAGAAATTCGCCGCCAAGCGTGCCGCACTGAAGAAGGCGGGTGAATGGGACAAGCTGCAGCAACTGCCGGTGAACGGCAGCAAGGTGCGCATGCACAACCGCTGCCAACTGACCGGACGCCCCCGTGGCTACATGCGTGTGTTCGGCATCAGCCGGAACATGTTCCGTCAAATGGCACTGGAGGGCAAGATCCCCGGTGTGACCAAAGGCAGCTGGTAATAATTAACGTTAAGGACGCGGCTTTCCGCGCACCAACAAAAGAAGAGACCATGACGACCGATCCGATAGCCGACTACCTCACCCGTTTGCGCAACGCCATCATGGCGCGCAAGAAGATCGTGGAGGTGCCCGCAAGCAACCTGAAGAAGGACATCACGCGCATCCTGTACGACAAGGGATACATCCTGTCGTGGAAGACCGAGGAGGACGGCAAACAAGGCCTGATCAAGATCGCGTTGAAGTACAACGCGCAAACGCGCCAGAGCGCCATCAAGGAACTCACCCGTGTGAGCTCACCCGGCCTGCGCAAGTACGCCCACGCGAGCGAACTGCCCCGCGTGTTGAACGGCCTTGGCGTGGCCATCATCTCCACCAGCAAGGGCGTGGTCACCGACAAGGAGGCCCGTGCGCTGAACGTAGGCGGTGAAGTATTGTGCTACGTGAGCTAAGACCCGAAGAAGATGTCACGCATAGGAAAAGCACCGATCGAGGTACCCAAAGGGGTGCAGGTCACGATCAGCGACAAGAACCTGGTGACCGTGAAGGGTCCGAAGGGAACGCTCGAACAAGCTGTGGACCCGGATATCACGCTGAAGCAGGAAGGGACCGAGATCACGGTATCGCGCCCGAGCGACGCCAAGCCGCATCGTTCCAAGCATGGCCTGTACCGTGCGCTCATCGCCAACATGGTGAAGGGAGCAGCGGAAGGCTTCGTGATCGAGCAGGAGTTGGTGGGTGTGGGTTACCGCGCCACCACGAAAGGCCAGCAACTGAACCTGGCGCTCGGTTTCTCACATACCGTGATCCTGGATCTGCCTCCGCAGATCAAGGTGAGCGCGGCCCAGGAGAAGGGTAAGAACCCGATCATCCGCCTCGAGAGCGCGGACAAGCAACTCATCGGCCAGGTGGCCGCCAAGCTGCGCAGCCTGCGCAAACCGGAGCCTTACAAAGGCAAGGGTGTTCGTTTCGTGGGCGAAGTCGTGCGTCGCAAGGCCGGTAAAGCAGCTGGTAAATAAGATAGACCATGGCATTCGACCGCATCAACCGCCGCCTGAAGATCAAGACCCGTGTACGCAAGCATGTGCACGGCACCACCGAGCGTCCGCGCTTGTCGGTCTTCCGGAGCAACACGGGCATGTACGCCCAGATCATCGACGACGTGGCCGGCCGTACGCTGGTGAGCGCCTCGAGCTTGAAGGACAAGAAAGCATCCGGGATCCCGAAGCTGGAACAAGCCAAGATCGTTGGCGCATCCATCGCCGAGAAGGCGAAGGCGGCGGGCATCGACAAGGTGGTCTTCGACCGCAACGGATACCTCTACCATGGCCGTGTGAAAGCACTGGCCGAAGCCGCCCGCGAAGCAGGCCTCAATTTCTGATCACACCGAACACATGTCTGAAACGACGAACAGCAAGAAGGTCAAGAGCAGCGAACTGGAGCTGAAGGACAAGCTCGTAGCGCTGAACCGCGTGACCAAAGTGACCAAGGGTGGTCGCACGTTCACCTTCGCCGCCATCGTGGTGGTGGGGAACGAGAACGGTGTGGTGGGCCATGGCCTGGGCAAAGCGAAGGAGGTGCAGGAGGCGATCGCCAAAGGCATCGACGACGCGAAGAAGAACCTGGTGAAAGTGCCGGTGTTGAAAGGCACCATCCCGCACCCACAGGAGGGTAAGTTCGCGGGTGCCCAGGTTTTCCTGAAGCCTGCGGCGCACGGTACCGGCGTCATCGCTGGTGGTGCCATGCGCGCGGTGCTGGAGAGCGTGGGGGTCACGGACGTGCTGGCCAAAAGCAAGGGCAGCAGTAACCCGCACAATGTGGTGAAGGCCACGATCGAGGCCCTGGTGAGCATGCGCGATGCGAACGCGGTGTCCCGTCAGCGAGGCATCAAACTGGAACGCGTATTCAACGGATAAAACAGGATCCGCCGAGCGATCGGCGGGGAACGACAATGAGCAAGTTGACCATCACCCAGGTGCACAGCCAGATCAAGTGCCCCAAGCGTCAGAAGGACACCCTGAAGGCCCTCGGCCTCGGCCGTATCGGTAAGATCGCCGTAGTGGAGGGCACCCCGCAGATCCGCGGCATGGTGGCCAAGGTGAACCACCTGGTGAGCGTGAAGGAGGCCTGATTTCTGAAAGGGTGGGAATTTTCCACCCCGACAACAAAAGAGCAAGACCATGGACCTGAGTAAATTGAAGCCCGCAGAAGGGGCCACGAAGAAGGAGAAACGCATCGGCCGCGGCCAGGGCAGCGGTCGTGGCGGCACTTCCACCAAGGGCCACAAGGGCCAGAAGGCGATGTCCGGATACAACCACAAGCGTGGTTTCGAGGGTGGCCAGACCACGCTCACCCGCCGCTTGCCGAAGTTCGGCTTCACCAACCCCACCCGGGTGGAGTACAAAGGGATCAACCTGGACGCGATCCAGACCCTGGCCGAGGCCAAGAAGCTGACCGAGATCACGCCGGAGGTGCTGTACAACAACGGTCTTATCGCCAAGAAGGACCGTCTGAAAGTGCTGGGTCGTGGCGAGATCAAGAGCGCGCTGACCATCACTGCGCATGCGTTCAGCGCAACGGCCAAGGCCGCCATCGAGGCCAAAGGAGGAAAGACCGAGACCATCGTGACCGTAGCAGAGAAGGCATGAAGAACCTGATCGAGACGATCAAGAACATCTGGCGCATCGAGGAGTTGCGTACGCGCATCCTCATCACGCTGGGGCTCTTACTGGTGTACCGTATCGGTAGCTTCATCGTGCTACCCGGTGTGGACAGTGCGCGTTTGGCCGCCACCGGCCCTGGAGGAGGAGGTGGGATCGTGGAGATCCTTTCGATCTTCACAGGAGGAGCCTTCACCCGTGCGAGCATCTTCGCGCTGGGCATCATGCCGTACATCTCCGCCTCGATCATCATGCAATTGGCGGGTATCGCGGTGCCCGCGGTGCAGAAGATGCAACGCGAAGAGAGCGGGCGTCGGAAGATCAACCAGTGGACGCGCTACCTCACCATCCTCATCTGCATGTTCCAAGCGCCCAGCTACATCTATGCCACCATCGATGCAGCCGCTCGTCCGGACAGTCAGTTCTGGCTCTTCACCAGCATCGTGATCCTCACCTGCAGCACGTTGTTCGTGATGTGGCTTGGGGAGCGGATCACCGAACGTGGTCTGGGCAATGGCATCTCGCTGATCATCATGATCGGCATCATCGCCCAACTGCCGCAGGCATTCGCCCAGGAGGCCGTGGGCCGCATGGGACCTGGCGGAGGAGGACCGGTGCTGCTGCTGGTGGAAGTGGTGCTCTGGGTGTTGATCATCGCCGGGTGCATCCTGCTGGTGCAAGGCACACGTCGCATTCCGGTGCAGTTCGCCAAGCGTGTGCAGGGGAACAAGCAGTACGGTGGAGTACGTAACTACATCCCGCTGAAGGTGAACGCGGCCGGCGTGATGCCGATCATCTTCGCACAGGCCATCGTGCTGGTGCCCATGTACCTGGCCCAGGCCTTCGAGAATCCCCCGCAGTGGCTCATCAACATCGCCAATAGCCAGGGTTTCTTCTACAACTTCATGTTGTTCCTGATGGTGGTGCTCTTCACGTATTTCTATACGGCCATCACGGTGAACCCGAACCAGCTCGCCGATGACATGAAGCGCAATGGTGGTTTCATTCCGGGTGTGAAGCCGGGTAAGAGCACCGCAGGCCACATCGACGAATTGTTGTCGCGGATCACCTTGCCAGGTGCCATCTTCCTTGGACTTGTGGCCATCCTTCCGGCGTTCGCCGGCATGATGGGGATCAAGCAGGGCTTCGCACAGTTCTTCGGCGGTACGTCGTTGTTGATCATGGTGGGCGTGTTGTTGGACACGCTGCAGCAGATCGAGAGCCATTTGTTGATGCGACACTATGATGGCCTGATGAAGTCGGGTCGGATCAAGGGTCGCTCGGGAGGAGCAGCGTACGGCATGGCCGGATAGATCATGGGGAAGAAGCCCGTGGTGGATCTGAGCGATGACCAGATCGCGGTGTTGAAGGAGAGTTCTTTGCTTGTTGGGAAGACCTTGGCCGAAGTGGCGGAGCACATCGCCCCCGGTGTCACCACCGGTGAATTGGACCGCATGGCGGAAGAGTTCATCAGGGACAATGGTGGCATTCCGGGTTTCAAAGGCCTGTATGGCTGCCCGAGCACACTGCTCATCAGTGTGAACGAGGAGGTGGTGCATGGCCTGCCGGGCGCGCGCACGTTGCGCGATGGAGACATCGCCAGCGTTGATTGCGGAGTGCTGATGAACGGATTCTATGGCGACAGTGCGTACACCTTCATGGTGGGCGAGGTGGCCGGACCGGTGAAGCAGTTGCTCCAGGTGACCCAGGCCTGCCTCGAAATGGGCATCGCTGCGGCGATCGATGGCAACCGTACGGGAGACATCGGGTACGCGATACAGCAGCATGCCGAGAGCCATGGCTACAGCGTGGTACGCGAACTCACCGGACATGGTGTGGGAGCACAGCTCCACATGGAACCGGAAGTGGCGAACTATGGCAAACGGGGCAATGGAGCCAGGTTGCGCACGGGCATGGTACTTGCGATCGAACCCATGATCAACATGGGGAAGAAGGAAGTACGGACCCTTGCCGACGGATGGACGATCGTGGCGCGTGATGGCCGACCGAGCGCACACTTCGAACACAACGTGGCGGTGCGTGCGGGCAAAGCCGAGGTCTTATCAACATTCAGCTACATCGAGGATGTGCTGAGGAGAAAAGGTGAATTGGTCGGTGCGTGACATGTCACGCACCGCTGAACAAGGATAGCGAACGTCCCGTTGGGACGGAACGGAGAAAGAAGGAAACGAACGGAATGAGTAAGACAGGAACCATAGAGCAGGACGGCGTCATCAAGGAGGCGTTGAGCAATGCCATGTTCCGCGTGGAGTTGGAGAATGGTCATGTGATCATCGCCCACATCTCGGGCAAGATGCGGATGCACTATATCCGGATCCTGCCTGGCGACAAGGTGAAGGTGGAGATGAGTCCGTATGACCTGAGCAAGGGTCGCATTTCATTCCGATACAAGAGTTAAGACACGATACCCAGGAAACCATGAAGGTCAGGGCCTCCCTCAAACCACGCTCGGCGGATTGCAAGATCGTCCGCCGCAAAGGGCGTCTGTACATCATCAACAAGAAGAACCCGAAGTTCAAGCAGCGTCAGGGCTGATAAACGCACGAGCATGGCACGTATCGCAGGTATCGACCTACCCAAACAGAAGCGGGGCTGCATCGGCCTCACCTACATCTATGGTATCGGCCGCAGCACGGCACTCCATATCCTGGAGCAGGCGGGCGTGGACCCGGACACGATCGTGGAGGAGTGGACCGATGATGAACAAGGCCGGATCCGTCAGTTCATCAACGACAACATCAAGGTGGAAGGCGCGCTGCGCAGCGAGGTGCAGTTGAGCGTGAAGCGCCTGATGGACATCGGTAGCTACCGAGGTACGCGCCACCGTGCAGGTCTGCCTGTCCGTGGTCAGCGCACCCGCACGAACAGCCGTACCCGCAAGGGCAAGCGGAAGACCGTGGCCAACAAGAAGAAAGCAACGAAGTAATCAGTTGCCAGTTGTCAGTTGCCAGCAGGCTTCTACTGACAACCGACAACGGACAACCGACAACTGACAGACAATGGCAAAGCAAGAAGGCAAGGGCGGCGCTGCCGCTGGCAAGAAGAAGAAGAAGAAGGTGGTCGTGGAGGCCTATGGTCAGGCCCACATCCAAGCCACGTTCAATAACCTGATCATCAGCCTTACGAACAACAAAGGCGAGGTGATCAGCTGGTCCTCCTCGGGGAAGAACGGCTTCCGCGGCAGCAAGAAGAACACGCCTTACGCCGGACAGCTCAGCGCTGAAGAGGCCGCACGCGAAGCCCATGAACTGGGGCTGCGTAAGGTGAAGGTGTTCGTGAAGGGCCCCGGAGGTGGCCGTGAGAGCGCCATCCGTGCCCTGCACAACAGCGGTGTCGAAGTGACCGAGATCATCGACATCACCCCCATGCCCCACAACGGCTGCCGTCCACCCAAGAAGCGCCGCGTTTGATCAATAACCGTAGGAGCGCGAAGGACGCGTGCTCCGTTGTTGGTGCGTAGAGCACCCAAAAGAAGAACAGAATGGCACGTTACACAGGACCCAAGACCCGGATCGCACGTAAGTTCCAAGAGGCGATCTATGGCCCGGACAAGTGGATGGAGCGCAAGCCCCACGCCCCCGGACAACATGGACCCAACGCTCGTCGTCGCAAGAAGGACAGCGAATACAGCAGCCAGCTGCGCGAGAAGCAGAAGGCGAAATACACCTACGGTATCCTCGAGCGCCAGTTCGAGAAGATGTACAACCTGGCTGCCAGCAAGCGCGGTATCACCGGTGAGGTGTTGTTGCAACTCTGCGAATCCCGCTTGGACAACACGGTTTTCCGGTTGGGTATCGCCCCCACGCGCCGTGCGGCCCGTCAGTTGGTGAGCCACGGCCACATCACCGTTGATGGCGCTGTGGTGAACGTGGCCAGCTACGGTCTGCGTGCCGGTCAGAGCGTGGCCGTGCGTGAGCGCAGCCGGAGCCTGGAGACCATCAGCAACAGCGTTGCGGTGAGCAATCGTCGCTTCGATTGGCTGGAGTGGAACCCACAGACCATGTCCGGGAAGTTCATCGCGGCACCAGAGCGTGCCCAGATCCCGGAAACGATCCGCGAGCAGCTGATCGTGGAATTGTACAGTAAGTAAGAAGCCATCGGGGCGAGCACTGAGGAGGAGGAAAGACCAACCCAACGAACAACGATCAAGCACACATGCCCATTCTCGAATTCCAGCGGCCCGACAAGGTCACGATGATCGAATCCGATGACAAGCGCGGCACCTTCGAGTTCCGTCCCTTGGAGCCGGGTTATGGTATCACCATCGGAAACGCCCTTCGCCGGATCCTGCTCAGCAGCCTCGAAGGCCACGCGATCACCAGCGTGCGTATCGATGGCGTGGACCACGAGTTCAGCACCATCAAGGGTGTGATCGAGGATATGACCGAGATCGTGCTCAACCTCAAGCAGGTGCGCTTCCGCCGCCAGCTCGATGACCTGAGCACCGAGAAGGTCTCCTTTACCGTGACCGGCAAGGACAGCTTCACTGCGGGCGACATCGGCAAGCACACCACCGGGTTCCAGGTATTGAACCCCGAACTGGTGATCGCGCACATGGAGCCGAACGTGAAGTTGCACGTGGAGCTCACCGTAGGCAAGGGCCGTGGTTACGTGCCCGCCGACGAGAACAAGGCTCAGAACGCTCCTGTCGGAACCATCGCCATCGACAGCATCTTCACGCCGATCAAGAACGTGAAGTACACGGTGGAGAATACCCGTGTGGAGGAGAAGACGGACTACGAGAAACTCACGATCGAAGTGGTGTCCGACGGAAGCATCTCGCCGAAGAACGCACTGCAGGAAGCCGCCAAGATCCTGATCCACCACTTCATGCTGTTCAGCGATGAGCGCATCAGCTTGGAGGTGGAAGAACGGGGCACGGTGAGCGAGTCCGACGAGTTCGACGAGACCAGCCTGCACATGCGCCAGCTGCTGAAGACCAAGTTGGTGGACATGGACCTGAGCGTACGGGCACTGAATTGTTTGAAGGCCGCGGACATCGAGACCCTCGGCGACTTGGTGTCCTTCAACAAGAACGATCTCTTGAAGTTCCGGAACTTCGGGAAGAAGAGCCTTACCGAACTGGAGGACCTGGTGGAGAACAAGGGCCTGAGCTTCGGCATGAACGTGAGCAAGTACAAACTGGACAGGGAATAACGTACGGGCGCGTCAGGACGCGCCCCAACGGACACGACGATGAGACACGGAAACAAGAACAACGCGCTCGGCCGCAAGAAGGCCCACCGCGACGCGCTGCTGAGCAACCTGGCGGTGTCGCTGATCGACCACAAGCGCATCGAGACCACACTGGCCAAGGCCAAGGCCCTGCGTCTGTTCGTGGAGCCCTTGATCACCAAGAGCAAGGACGATACCACGCACAGCCGCCGTGTGATCTTCAGTGAACTACAGAACAAGGAGGCAACGGCCACCCTGTTCCGCGATGTGGCCCCGAAGGTGGCCAGCCGCCCCGGTGGCTACACGCGCATCATCAAGCTGGGCAACCGCTTGGGCGATGCCGCGGAGATGGCCATGATCGAGCTGGTGGACTTCAATACCACCTACACCAAGGAGAAGTCCGCAGGTGCAGCGAAGAAGACCCGCCGTACCCGCCGTACCACCGGCAAAGGCGCGACCGCTAAAGCCGAGCCGAAAGCCGAAGGCGGCGAGGAGGCCAAGAGCGAGTGATCGCCTCGAACGGAAATGTACCAAGGGCGCCGGAAGGCGCCCTTGGTGCGTTCAAGCCAGTTGGATGTTGCACGCGCCTGGTGCAACAAGCCATCGTACCTGCAAGAGCGTTGTGGCGATTCGGGTCACGGGATGGACCGATGGGCACCGGGACGCAGCCCCACGCTGGCCAGGACGATCACCCAGGGAAGGAGGGGCGCCAGGAAGCGTCCGCTCCACTCGTCGTGCGTTAGTCCCACGAGCGCGATGTTGAGTGCGAGGATGACCAGGACCAGGTGGATCCGTTCGCTTCTCCGGTTCCGTACGATGCCCAGCCCTGCAAGTGGATAGAGTGCGAAGAAGAGCGCGTTGATGGCATTGTGCGCGGTGGAATACCACGGCCGCGTGAGGTTGAACAGCGAGCCCACGCGCCGTAGCGTGATGCCGGCCCATTCCGATGGCCCCACGCGATCCAACAGGTGGCGTTGCGCGTCCATGATGGTGGTGCCGGTGGATCCCTCGGCACCGACCCCTCCCACACCCGCGATCACTTGCCCGCTGGCGATGGGTTCCAGCTGGGGTGCTGCGATGCGCGGCACGCTGATGGCGGCGGCGAAGAGCGCTAAGCACGCCACGGCGAAGGCCCAACGAGAGAACGGAGCCGGGATCCGCGTGCGGAACTTCCACAACAGGGCGGGTACCACGAAGAACATGCCCACGGGTCGTGCGAAGAGCGCCAGCAGACCCAGGCCGATGGTGGCAGTATCCGCGCTCGGTGAACGGTCCAGCCGCTCCACGAAGAGGATCGACATGCACGTGAAGAAATGTTCGGTGTACAGGGCGAGCGCCCAGTGCTGGATCGGTGGGCAGAGCAGGAACAGCGCCATGGCCACACGTCCGAGCGCGACATTGCCGCTGATCCGCTCGGTGAAGCGGGCCAAGGCCTCAGCGGCCAGGATGCCGAGGATCACCTGGGCGAGGATCGTGATCCATAGGCTATCGATGATCACGAACGGCAGTAGGAAAAGGATGTAGCCCGCGTACTTCAAGTAGTTCCCGGTCAGGTCGGTGAAGTCGCCGTGCAGCACGGAGCGTGCACAGCCGGTGTACTTCAGCGCCTCGTTGTCCACCAGGACACCCTGGGTCGCGCCAATGGCCACGAGCAGCAGCACGTGCATTCCGATGATGATCCATCGGGTACGCGGCAGGGCGAGCTGGTGCAGGGCGGAGTAGAACTGAGCGATGACCAAAAGTAGGGGTGTTATCAACAGCTGTGGACGATCCATTGCAGGCCCATCCCTGGGTGGCCGGTATCTTTGGGGTCTCAAACCCCGTCGTCGTCCCGCATGCTTGTAAGCCAGCACCCCGAAGCCCTTCTCCTGCTTGCCGATGGAACCATCTTCCGCGGCCGTGCGATCGGCGCTTCCGGGGTCACCACCGGAGAGATCTGTTTCAACACCGGGATGACCGGTTACCAGGAGATCTTCACCGACCCCAGCTACACCGGCCAGATCATGACCATGGCTACGCCCCACGTGGGTAACTATGGGGTGAAGGATGGCGAGGAGGAGGGTCCACGGATCAGCATCGCCGGCCTTGTCGTCAAGAAGTACAGTGAGGTATGGAGTCGCACCGGTGCTACCGGGTCGTTGGACGAGTACCTCAAGCGCCAGGGCGTCGTTGGGATCAGTGATGTGGATACGCGCAAACTGGTCCGTCACATCCGGGACAATGGGGCGCAGAACGCATTGATCAGCACCACGGAGATGGATGTTGCGGTTTTGCGCAAGCGACTGGCCGAGACACCATCCATGGTCGGCCTGGAGCTTTCCAGCAGGGTATCCACCGCTCAGGAGTACGAGGTCGGTCCGGTGGATGGAGCATTCCGGGTGGCGCTGTTGGACTTCGGCGTGAAGCGCAACATCGAGCGTTGCCTCACCGAGCGTGGTTGTCGGGTGCGTGTATTCCCCATGCACACTACGCTGGAGACCCTACTGGCCTGGAAGCCGCACGGCATCATGCTCAGCAACGGCCCCGGCGATCCCGGCGCCATGCCGGAGAGCAAGAAGCTCGTGCGCGCCATCGTGGACAGCGGTGTACCCGTGTTCGGCATCTGCCTGGGCCACCAGCTCATCGCCGAAAGCCTCGGCATGGCCACGGAGAAGATGCACCATGGGCACCGGGGGATCAACCATCCGGTGAAGGACCTGACCACCGGCCGCGACGAGGTGACCTCGCAGAACCACGGCTTCGTTGTGCGCAAGGCCGATGCCGAGGGGAACAGCGCCGTGGAGATCACGCACCTGCACCTGAACGACGGCAGTGTCGCCGGTTTCCGTCTGAAGGGCCGCCCCGTGTTCTGCGTACAGTATCATCCAGAGGCCGGGCCAGGACCGAACGACAGCCGCTACCTGTTCGATCGTTTCGTGGAGAACATGCGGAACCAGACCGCCGTAGAAACCACATCACACCAGAACGCATAACGCACCATCAGCATGAGTTCGATCGCCAAGATCCAAGCCCGCGAGATACTCGATTCACGGGGTAACCCGACCATTGAAGTGGATGTGTGGACGGACAGTGGCCATGTGGGCCGCGCCGCCATTCCCAGTGGGGCAAGTACCGGCGCGCACGAGGCTGCGGAGCTTCGCGATGGTGATAAGAAGCGCTATTTGGGCAAGGGTGTGCTCAAGGCCGTAGAGAACGTGAACAACACCCTGAACAATGAACTGAACGGGGCCTTGGTCACGGAGCAGGCCATGATCGACCGGGTGATGATCGCCTTGGACGGAACCCCCAATAAGTCGAATCTGGGCGCCAATGCGATCCTGGGGGTCAGCCTGGCCGTGGCGAAGGCGGCGGCCAGCACGGTCGGACTGCCGTTGTACCGCTATGTGGGTGGTGTGAATGCGAACACCCTCCCCGTGCCGCTGATGAACATCTTGAACGGTGGGGCGCATGCCGACAACAAGGTGGATGTTCAGGAATTCATGATCATGCCGGTCGGTGCCGCGCATTTCGCGGATGGCTTGCGGATGGGCGCGGAGGTGTTCCATGCGTTGAAGGCCGTGCTCAAGAAGAAGGGCCTGAGCACCAATGTGGGCGATGAAGGCGGATTCGCCCCCGACCTGCCCAGCAACGAGGAGGCCCTGAAGTTGGTGATGCAAGCCATCGAGCAAGCCGGTTACAAGCCCGGCGAGGATATCGTGCTCGCCCTGGACTGCGCCAGCACGGAGTTCTACGATGCGTCGAAGAAGCGTTACACGTTGGAGAGCACCGGTGACATCCTAACGAGCCAGGAGATGGTGGCCATGTGGGCCGATTGGGCCAAGCGCTACCCGATCGTGAGCATCGAGGATGGCATGAGCGAGGACGATTGGGACGGCTGGAAGCTGCTGACCGAGACCATCGGCGGCAAGGTGCAGCTCGTGGGTGATGATCTGTTCGTGACCAACACACAGCGCTTGAGCGAAGGCATCGCAGCGAGCACCGCCAACAGCATCCTGGTGAAGGTGAATCAGATCGGTACGCTCACCGAGACCATCGAGGCGGTGGAAATGGCGCACCGTGCGGGGTACACCAGCATCATGAGCCACCGCAGTGGCGAAACAGAGGATAACACCATCGCCGACCTGGCCGTGGCGTTGAACTGTGGTATGATCAAGACCGGCAGTGCCAGCCGCAGCGATCGGATCGCCAAGTACAACCAGTTGATCCGGATCGAGGAGCAGCTCGGGGCGGCCGCGCGTTATCCGGGCCGTGGCCTGCGTTATATGCGGTAGCCGATCGCCCTGTTCCGCACGTGGCGGGCTCGGGGCGTTGGGTCGAGAAGCGGTCTTATCCCATTTCGCATTAAGGCGTAGGCTAAAGCTGCGAAGGGATTTTTTCGCAGGACGATACGGCGGGGTCGTTGCGTGACCGGTGCTACGGAAAGATCACGACCGAGAAGTCATGCGGGAACAGGGCGAGTGACCGGCTCACTCCTTCGTGCGGAACGGGGTTATACCATTTGGACATTCAATAGCGGCCGAAGATGCGCGGCTATTTCTTCACAGGCCGATCCGGGAGGCCTGTTGCAACATGGTATCATTGGCTCAACCCGATGTATTGGTCCAGCAGTACCTGTTCCAGGGCTTTGCCGTTCAGGAGTTGTTCGGCATCGAGTGCTGAGCTGCGCGTACTATCGCGCCGTTGGAGCAACTGGCCGGAGAGGTTGTCGTACACTTGGCATTGCTCCGCATCGGCGATCCCGAACCCATCATCGAAGGTCCAGAACGCGAAGTGCTCCACCTCGGGGTCGAAAAGGTCCTTGCTCCAGATGGACCGGATGGGCTGTAGGCCGACCTGCGCGAGCAGGGTGTTGGCCAGGTCCGTATGCGAGCCGAAGGTGGGGTTCTGTGTTCCGCGGTAGGCTTGGAGGAGCGCACCGCCGGTGAAGAGCAAGGGGATCCGATGCCGTTCCGCAGCGTGGTGCCCTCGGTTGTGCGGCAGGTAGTGGCCATGGTCCGCCACGATCACCACCAAGGTGCTATCGTACCAAGGCTGATGCTTGCACCCTTCGATGAAATCGGCCAATGTGCGGTCCGTATAGTGCACGCTGTTGCGGTATTGTTGGGGTTGATCGTTGCCGGGAAAGCCTTCGTCCACGGGCACATCGAAGGGTTCGTGGCTGGTGCTGGTCATCACCACATGGAAGAAAGGCTCCGAGGTCCGATGCGCATCCTTCAGGTGGAAGGCGAAGAGTTCCTCGTCGTAGGCGCCCCAGCGTGTTCGGCGTTGGATGGGGAAGGAGCGCTCATCGTGCACCTTGTCGAACCCCATGGCCTCCAAGTAGGCGCGTGTATTGGCGAAGGCCACATCGCCCGCATAGTAATAGGTCGAGGTATATCCTGCGGAATCCAGGATATTCACCAGGCTGTGCAACCGGTCGAACTTGCCGTATTGCCGGATGATGGTGGTCTTGGGCTGTGAGGGAAAGCTGCTCAGGGTGGCGCAGAGGCCTTGCTCGGTGCGGAATCCGGTGCTGTAGAAGTTCGTGAACAGGAGGCCCTCCCTGGCCAGCCTGTCGAATCCCGGGGTCACGCCGCTGTCCCCGCCGAGCACCCCTACCACATCGGCGGTCCAACTTTCCAGGAGGACCAACAGGATGTTCGGCCGTTGTGCGGAGAGGATGGTCGCATCTCTTTTCGCACCATGTTGGTGGAGCGCCTTGTAACGTTGTTCCGCCTCCTCCTTCGACATGAAGGTGTAGGGGTTCGCAGAGATCTCCGGTGGTTCGGCCAGGAGCACGATCACATTCCAAGTGCCGTTGAGCGCACCGAGGTTCAACAAGGGATGCGCACCGTAGTACGACCAACTCCGGTCGATCGGGAAGGGTTGTACGCCACCGCGCATGCCCACGAAGAGGAGGGGGAGGACCAGCGGGGTGATGGCGCGTTGCCACAGGGCGTTCGTGCGGAAAGTCCGTTGGTGGTCGATCCGCGACAGGACCAGGAGTGCCACCGCACATTGGGCCACGAGGATCACGATCAATTGGCCGATCGGTGCCCCGGCCGTGGCATGCAGCACCTCTTCCGGGTAGGCCAGGTAGGAGAGTGCCTTGTGGCTCACCTTGGTGCCCCACGCGGTGAACAGGGCGATATCGCACACGTTGATGAGGCTCGTGATCACCACCAGGGTTGCGGTGATGCCCACCATGACCCGCCGGAGCCAGCGGAGTTCCTTGAAGAGGAGGACGATGCCGCAGAGCGCAACGGGGAGTGTGAGGTAGCATGCGGTGGCCAGGTCCATGGCCATGGCGCGCCGGAACCCCAGGAGGATGGTCTCGGCCGCGATGCCATTGAGCCGAGAGGTGTCGAAGAAGACGAAGCAGGCTTGTTGGACCAGGAAGAGCGCGATCCAGAACAGGATCAGCTGAAGGAGGAGCGCAAGGAGGTTCCGCATCGGCGGATCGGACGGTCAGTGAGAGGTACGGGCCACGGTCGATCCCAAAAGTACGTTCCGGTGGGTGCGGTGGACAGGGTGGCGTACGGTTTCCGGAACATCGTGTAGCGCGTTCAACCGTGCGGTCGCAGCGTACGGTGTTGTCGCCCAACCCGGGGATCGGTCCGGATGGCCTACCGGCGGTGGCTGTCAATGTTCCACGATCACGTTGCCGATCAAGATGGCGGTGCGTCGATCATCGAAGAAGGTCACGGTGTAGTGCCCGGAGGGCAGATCTTCGGTGTGGATCGTGGTCTGTGGGCCCGCCACGTTCGTTGTCATCACGATCCGGCCACGCGCATCCAGCATCCGTATGGTGCCCCGGGTATCGGGCTCCAGGTTGGTCAGGTGGATGGTGTGGTCGGCGGGGTTGGGCCAAAGGGTCCAGGGCGCCCGGGACGTTGCGTCGTTCACTCCCACGGGGCTTGTACGCCAGGCGAGCACGTATTCACCAGTGGCCAGGCTATCCACCTCCACGCGTCCATAGCCGTCGGTGGCGGATCCCAAGGTGGCGATGGTGCCGCCCCAGCGAGACCACGGCGCATCGGGTGTGCGCCGGTGGAGAAGCACCAGGCTATCCTCGTGGAAGGTCACGCCCAGGGTGTCGTGCATCAGGCCCGGATCGAGGGTGTTCATGGTGTTGCGGCCATCGAATGGGAAGCGGGCACGGAAGCGTTGGCTGTCGGTCCAGCTCCCGGTAACGCGCCAGTACCGGTCAGGGGAGATCACATAGGCGAAAGGTTCGGTGGTGGTCCCTTCATCGGCCGCCACCCAGTACTGTTCCAGGCGAACCAGGGTGTTCGGACCAGGACGGGGCATCAGTTCCATGTTGGCCATGGTGGAGTTGATGGTCGCCGTATTGCCAACGGTATGGGTGCTGCCGGTAACGGCCAGGGAAAGCCGGGAGTCATCGTTCAGCCAGACGAAGGCGGGTTCGAACGGGATGGTCAAGGCGATGTCGGTGGAAGGACCGCCCACCAGCACCGTATCGCGGAACACCTGTGCGGTATCCGTGCCGACCACGGCCACGGTGATGGGTACTTGTTGGTAGGGTGCCGCGGGCCCGCGTTGTTTCTGGCCGATGGAGAGCTGAAGGATCCATCCGTCCTCGCCTGGGCTGCTGTGTTGCGCGTCGATCTCGAAGGCGGCCCATCCGGGTTGTAGGATCCAGTCGCGGAAGAAGTCGGTGAGGTCCATGCCGCTTGTCTGGCTCAGGTGGTCGCGTAGCATCAGGGTGTTCACCGGTTGGAAGGCGTAGGTGTTCAGGAAGCTCGTAAGACCTTGGCTGAACGCATCGTGGCCCATGTAGCTGCGCAGGGAGTGGAGCACGATGGCGCCCTTGTTGTAGGTGTGCGTGCCGTAGGTGTGGGCCTGCGGCATATCGGCCAGGGCCCACCAGCCCGCATCGGACAAGTGGGCACGTTGGACCATGCTCCGTTGGGTGGATCGCACCTCGGCCAGGTATCGCCCCGGTCCGTACACCTGTTCCAGGAACAGGTAACTGAGGTATTCGGCGAAACCTTCGTTGATGTACATCTCCTCCGCGCGATCGCAGGTCACCTGGTTGCCGAACCAATGATGCGCGAGCTCGTGGGCCATGGTGGTCTCGTAGCTCAGTGAACCATCGACGATGGAACGCGGGTAATGGATGCTGGTGCTGTGTTCCATGGCACCTTGTGTGGTGAGCACGTAGCCCACCTTCTCCCAGCGGTAGGGCCCGAACAACGCTTCGAAATGTGCGAAGGCATCGGGCAGATGGGCGAATGAAGCGCGGAGGTTGGCCGTATCACCCGGTGCGGCCACCAGGCTCACGGGCATCCAATGGCCATTGTCGGAGGGCAGCGAGTCGTGGATCTCCGCGTAGTTGGCGGCGGCCACCGAGACCAGGTACGCGGGCATGGAGCCCGAACATTCCCAGTGGTTGATCAAGGTGTCGCCCCCGAGCGGAATGCGGTCCACGAGCGTTCCGTTGCACCAGGCTTTCTTCCCACCTGCGGTGCGGATGTGGAAGGAGTAGGTGCTGCGTTCGGTGAAGTCGTCGAGGCAGGGGAACCAGGTTCGGCCGTAGGAATGGGGTACGCTTTGGAAGGCCACGCCCAGGTTGTAGATCAAGGCTGCGGAGGTGTAGAAGCCGCCGAAGCCGCTGGGGTCCACGATGGGGTCTCCATGGTAGTGTACCGTGAAACGCACCGTGTCGTCGGCGTGGATCGTGGTGGCGGGTGTGATCGTGAGGCGGATATCATCTTGGAGGAATGCCCATGGCCCAGTTGCGGAGGTGATGGAATCCACGGTAAGCGCCTCCAGGTGCAGGTCGAAGCTCGAAGCCCCATCGATGCGCGGCGTCAGGTCTATCGTGCACACCCCGCGGATAAGGTTACCCATGGTCAGGTCGAGGTCGATCTGTTGGTGTAGGATGTCGACCGGGGCCAACTCCACGGGGCCACCCCCACCTCTGGTGGTCGGCGGACGCAGGCCGTTCTTCGTTTCGGCGCAGGTGCTTTGTGCGCGGCCCGGAGATAGAAGAACGAGGAGGGTGGATAGGGCTGTGAAGTAGCGGAGCAGGGATCGGGGCATGGTCAAAAGTAGGCCGGCAGCGGTGCTGGTATTCGCTTGGCTGGATCCCTAACTTTGGTTCCATTGGTTGGGATCCCAACCCTGGCCGAACCCATGAAACCAAGCACCGAGCTGCACGACCTCATCAAGTCGCTCACCAAGTCCGAGAAGCGCTTCTTCAAGCTGCATTCCTCACTTCAGGCCGGGGACAAGAACTACCTGCGGATCTTCGATGCGATCGACAAGCAGAAGGTGTACGACGAGGAGCAGATCAAGAAACTCTTCGCGAAGGAGACCTTCATCAAACACCTGCCGTCGGAGAAGAACCATCTCTACAAGTTGATCCTGAAAGCCCTACGGGCCTTCCACGCGGAGAGCTCGGTGAGCGGAGTGTTGAAGCAGGAGTTGAAGAACATCGAGATCCTGTATCGGAAGGCACTGTATACCGAGTGCAATAAATTGTTGCATCGGGCCAAGCGGATCGCCCGCGAGAACGAGCGGTTCTACTACTGGTTCGAGTTGCTGAATTGGGAGAAGATGCTCCTGGAGGAGGCGTATGAATCAGGGGAGTTCACCAAGGACCTGGATGCCTTGATCGAAGAGGAGCGGGAAGTGGTCGAGAAGCTCCGGAACCTGGCGGCGTATCACATCCTCTATAGCAAGATCAACTATGTGTTCCGAAGTGGCGGTTACGTGCGTACCGAAGAGGAGCATGCCATGGTGGAGGAGATCAGCGAGCACCCGTTGATCAAGGGGAAGAACACGGCGTTATCGTATCGTGCCGCTACCATCTGCTACTATACCCAAGGCTTCTGCCATTGGGCCAAACGGGATTGGGCCACGAGTTTGGTGAAGTTCCAACGGGTGCGGCAGATCCTTGATGACCATCCACAGATCCGCGCCGACCTTCCCAAGCGGTACATCCGCACGCTGCACTACATCATCAATGCGCAGATCGAACTGGGCGAGTTGAAGGGCGCGCGCGCCACGATCAAGTACATGCGCGAGCTGCCGGGTTTGCCCGGGTTCGGTTGGGAGAATCTCGGGATCCAAGTGTTCGTGGCCTGCTCCTTGGGTGAGTTGCGGCTGTTGGACCGGGGTGGAGAACACCCCAAGGCGATGGAGATCGCACCTGGCATCATCGCGGAGATGGATGCATTGGGCGAGCGGTTGCACAAGGAGCAGCAGTTGGAGTTCTGCTTCACGCTGGCCTGTGTGTATTTCGGCGGAGGGGAGATGAACAAGGCCTTGTTCTGGTTGAACAAGGTGCTCAATGACAACGAACCCACCTTGCGTCAGGACATCTTCACCTATGCCCGGTTGTTCAACCTGGTGGTGCACTACGAACTGGGTAACTATGACCTGCTGGAGTATATCGTTCGGTCCACGCAACGTTTCTTGAACAAGCGGAACCGCGCCGAAGGAATGGAGAACGTGTTGATGGAGCACATCAAGAAGCTGGGGCGTACCACGGACCCGAACCAGCGACGCGAACTGTTCAAGACGATGCTGTCGCGCTTCGAGGCGGTGTTGGATGACCCCAACGAGAGCCTTGTGCTCAAGTACTTCGATGTGGTTTCATGGGCCACGGCGCACCAGCAGGGCGTACCCTACAGCGAGGTGGTTCGTCGCCGGGCGAACGGCGCCGCCTGAGAGGTCAGGGAGCTGAGCGTACGTTGGAGGAAAGCCCTACGCCGGTCACCTTGAATTCGGTGCGACGATTGGCCTGGTGGTCCTCTTCGGTGCACTTCACACCGTTGCCACAGCCATTCACAAGGGCTTGTTCACCATAGCCCTTCGCGGTGATGCGGTCGGGGTCCACGCCGCGTTGGATCAGATAGTTCACGGCACTGTTGGCCCGGGCATCGGACAGCACGAGGTTGTACAGGTCGCCACCGCGGCTGTCCGTGTGGGAGCCGAGTTCGAAGGATAGGTCCGGGTTGTCCTTGAAGATGCGTGCGATCTTATCAAGCTCGATGGCGGCATCTACGCGGATGTCCCATTTGTCATAGTCGTAGTAGATGTTCTTGATCGCGATGGCTTCACCCACTTTCAGCGGTGTCAGCCTTACCGCGGTATGCAGGGTGTCGTTGCGCGTTCGCCCCTTGGTGCTCAACAGGGTGGTTGAGGTCAACATGTCCTTGCTGGAGACCCGCAGGGAATAGTCGGTGCTGGGCTTCAGTGCGACCAGGAATCTTCCATCAGGCCCGGTCAGAAGGGAGTTGTCTGCGTTCGAGCCAAGGTCGGTGAGGGTTATTTCAGCATTGGCCAGGAAACGGTCCTCATCATCGGTGATCAAGCCATCGAGGTAGAAGACGGGTTCATACATGGTGAAGGCGTGTATCTGGTCCAAACCGCTTCGGTCGCTGCTCAGGAAGCCAGCTTTATTGGTGCTGTCGAGCACGAAGAAGAAGTCGTCCTTCGAAGTATTGATCGGTGCGTTGAGGTTCACCGGCTCCTTCCATCGCCCATTGTGCTCCTGGGTCTCGAAAATGTCCAGCCCACCCATGTTCATGTGGCCGGTGCTCGCGAAATGGAGCGTGTTGCCGTTCACCGTGGGGAAGAGCTCGTTGCCAGGTGAGTTCACGGAGGGGCCGAGGTTCTCGGGTTCGGTCCAGCCGGTGCCGTTGTCGATACACCGCCAGATATCCGTGCCACCCAGACCGCCCGGCCTGTCCGATGCGAAGTACAAGGTCTTGCCATCCGGGCTCAAGGCCGGATGTCCGGTGGACCATTGTTCGCTGTTGTACGCGAAGGCATGGAGGTCTCCCCACTTTCCGGTGCTGTCCAAGGTGGCCCTGAAGAGCATCAGATTGCTGGTGTTCCGCTCGTCCTTCAGGAGTTTGCGCTCCATGTAGTGGCTGCGCGTGAAGTACATGGTACGGCCATCGGCGCTGATCGCGACCGGACCTTCATGGTAGTTCCCGTTCACGCTGCCAGGGATCGGCTCGGCCGTGGTCCAGGTCACCTCTGATCGAGAGGTCGTATGGTAGAGGTCAAGGAAGGAGCCGTTGTTCCACGGGTTGCCATTGTGGGTGTCGCGTAGTTCCTCGCCAACGAACAACAGACCTCCTTTGTAGGGTACACCAGCGAACGCGCTGGCCACGCCCGGGATGGTGAGGCGATTCACAAAGAAACGGGAGGAGTCCTGATAGAACGAGGAGTAACCTTGTGTGGATCCGAAGAGGTCGAGTGCCCGGCGGTTCTCCGGGGTCTGTTGCAGAACGCGCAGGAACATCTCGGCGGCATCATCCGGTTCACCCGCTGCGAGGAGCACCTCTCCATACTGAAGAGCGGTGTCGCCCGTGAGCGGATGTGCGGCGTAGAGCTGGCGGTAGTGGGCCAGGGACCGATCCCATGCGTTGTGCTTGCGGTAGGCATCGGCCAGGCGCGCGCGAGCACCGCGGTCCTCGTGTTTCGCGAGCGCCTTTTCGTAGAGACGCTCCGCCTTGGGGTACTGCATCAGGTCGTAGGCTTCGTCCGCGCGCTGCATCCGCAAGGATGTGCATGAGGATAGGGCCGCCATCACCGCGATCCCGAGAAGGGTTCGTTCGCGCGTCATCATCAGAAGTATCGAGGGGTCTTGATGCGGATGGGCTCCTTACCGAAGTCGAACCCGAGCATCACTTCGTGGCTCCCGCTGGTATGGGTACGTAGTTTGGAAGTGGTCATGTCGTAGGCGTAGCCCACGCGCAGCATGGGGTTCACCTGGTATTCGAGCATGCCTACGAGTGCATCGCCCGTACGGTATCCGAGCCCAAGCCAGATGCGCTCGCGGTAGAGCACGTTGCAATTCACGTCGGCTTCGATGGGGGCGGCCGGTGTGTATTTGATCATGGTGCTCGGCTTCAGGTCGAACGATTCGTTCAAGGAGAAGACCCGCCCCGCATGCAGGTAGTAGTGCTGGGTGAAATAGTCGTCGATGGCCCCCTTGGCGTTCATGGCGATCTTGCCATCCGCGGCATAGATGGTAGGGACTGAGAGGCCGACATAGGAATACGTGTCGTACCAGTAGAGGCCGAACCCGAACTTGCCCACCGGCTGGTTGGTGAGGTCGCTCTGGAAGACCTGGTCATTGGTGTCCCAGAACGTCAGTTCGCTCAGTCTGGCGGAGTAGATGGACAGGCCCGCGCGCATGCCGAACGCCAGTTTACTGCCCGGGCTCACGCGGATGTGGTAGGCGTAGTGGCCGGCGATGTCCAGGTCGCGGCTCACCCCGATCTGGTCGTGTACGATGGAGAGCCCTGCCCCCATCTTACCTTTCATGAGCGGTGCATCAACGGCCATCATGCTGGTGCGTGGTGCACCTTCCACCTTCAACCATTGGCTGCGATGCAACAGGCTGCCGCTCATGTAGGGGTGGCTGCCTGCGTATGCGGGGTTCAGGAAGAGCTGGTTGAACATATACTGGCTCACCATCACCTCTTGTTGCGCGAACAGCTTCGAGCAACCGAGCACGGCCAGCACCAGGAAGGATATGCGGTGAATGGGCTTCATGTGTCGGTCGTTGTTCAGCGGCGCAGGTCCACGTAGCCTTGCAGGGTACGTTCACCGCCATTTATACTCAAGATCACGAAGTAGGTTCCATTTGGGAGTTGGGCGCCTTGGCTGTTCTCGCCCGCCCATTCGTTGCTGTAGTTGGGCCGTTCGTACACCACGTTGCCCCATCTGTTCAGCACCGTGAACAGGTTCTTGGGGTTTCCTTCGATGCCATGGATCACGAAACGTTCGTTGTCGTTGTCGCCGTTGGGGCTGAAGGCGGTGGGCATCTCCAGGTCGGTGGGCTGGGTGAGTTCCACGGTCAATGTTGCCGTGCACCCATTGGCATCCGTCACCAACAGGGTGTAGCTACCTGCGGCCAATCCGCTTATGCTTTCCGTGGTGGCTCCGTTGGACCAACTGAACTGGTACGGTTCAGCGCCGCCGCTCACGGCCGTGGTGATGCTTCCGTCCTGCGCGCCATAGGCGCTCACGTGATGCCCGGCTGCGTAGCTGGAGAGCAGTGTGTCCATGGTGATCGCAGTGGGCTCTTCGATGGTGTAGTTCCCGGTGAAGTCGCATCCGAGCGCGTCGGTGACGGTCACCACGTATTGGCCTGCGCCAAGTCCGACCAGATCCTCCGAGGTCGAACCATTGCTCCAGACGAAGGTGAATGGCGCGGTGCCACTGGTCACAGAGAGGTCCAACTGGCCGCTTTCCGCACCATGGCAGAGGTTGGCAGTGCTGATCGCGGTGACATCGAGGGCGGGGGAGCCGGTCACCGTGGCCATGGCTTGTGTGGTACAGCCATTGGCATCGACAACGGTTACGCTGTATGATCCGGGGCTCAGGCCGCTGACGTCCTCGGTGCTGGCGCCGTTATCCCAGGTGAATTGGAAGGGGGCGCTTCCACCGATCACGTTCAAGTCCACGCTTCCACTGTTTGCGGAACAGGCCGATGGCGTGGCTGCGGCTGCGAGTTCGAGCGGCGCGGGTGCATCAAGTGTGGAGCAGCTTTGGGCTACGCAGCCGTTCGCATCGGTGATGGTGGCGCAGAAGGTTCCTTCGCCGAGACCGACTATCATGCCATCGGTGGAGGAGAAGCCGTTCGGTCCGGTCCAGGCGTAGGTGTATGGTGCGGCTCCACCGCTGGTGATCACCTCGATGGATCCATCCTGTGCGGATGCGCAGGAGATCTGGGTGCCTCCGGGGAACAAGCTCGTGTTCAAGGTGGGGACGACCGGCTCCGGTGCGGTGATGACCACGGTCTGTTCCGCGGTGCAGCCGTTGATGTCGACCACGGTGGCCGTGTAGGTGCCGACCGCAAGTCCGGCGATATCGGAACTATTGGAGCTGAAGCCGTTCGGCCCGCTCCAGGTCACGGTATGGCCGCCATTGCCTCCGCTGATGGCCAAGTTGATCGCACCATCGCTGATGCCGTTGCATGTGGTTCCGAAGCCTTGGTATAGTGTGGCCGTGGCGGTGGCCACCAAGGCGGAGTCTGGCTGTGTCAGGGTCACGGTGGTGAAGAAGCTGCATTGGTTGGCGTCGGTCACCACCAGCTCATAGGCGTAATCTCCCGCTGGCAGTCCATCGATGTCCTCGCTGTTGGCGAATTCGATCTCGTCCGGACCGCGCCAGCTGAACACGTAGGGGCCATTGCCACCGGTGATGGTGGCATCGATGGAGCCATCGCTGGCGCCGAAGCAGCTCACGTTGGTCCCACTGGGGTAAACGGAGAGGCTCAGGTCCGCCTCCACCCGTGTTGGTGGCTCGGATAGGGTGATGGTGCTGTCGAGCACACAGCCGTTCGCGTCGGTGATCGATACGGCGTAATCCCCCGCGATGAGCCCGGTGTTCTCAAAGGCGGTCGAGTAGAACGATCCCGGACCGTTGATCGTGACCGTGAACGGTGCGAGTCCACCAGTGGGCTGGAGGTTGATGACCCCGGTGCTATCACCCTGGCATTGCAGGTTGTACTCGCCATAGAACGAGACGTATGTTCCCGTACTCATGGGGGCCGGACCGGAGAGGGTGGTCTGGAAGGTTCCGGAGCAACCGAGTCCGTCGCTGACGCTGACGGTATAGGTTCCGTTCACCAGGTTGAAGAGATCCTCATCGGCGCTGCTGAAGCCATCGGGTCCGGTCCAGGTCAGTGAATAGGGTAAGCCACCACCGGTTATGGACAGGTCGATCGTGCCGGACGTGCCATCTGCGCACAGGTTGGCATTCGTGGAGAAGGCTGCGTTGATCGGCTCCGGTGCCGAGAGGATGATGGTGGAGTCGTTCCGGCATCCGTTGGCATCGGTCACCACCATGGTGTAGCTGCCTGCGCTCAACCCGTTGATGTCCTCATGTTGTGAGGCGTATCCGTCGGGACCGGTCCAGTCGAACTGGTACTGCGGGCTACCTCCGCTCACGGTCACGTCCACGCCGCCGTCATTGCCGATACAGCTCACCTGGTGCCCATCGAAGTCGGTGAAGGCGATCACCACCTCGAGCGGATCGGGTGCGGTGAGGGTGGCGCTGGCCGTTCCTGTGCATCCGTTGGCATCGGTCACCAAGAGGTCGTATTGCCCGGCTTCGAGGCTCACGAGGTCCTCGTTGGTGCTGGTGAAGCCATTCGGTCCGGTCCAGGCGTAGGTATATGCCGGTGTACCGCCGGTGGTGGTCGCATTGAACACGCCGATCGCGATGGTGGCGCAGGGGATGTTGTAACCTCCGTTGTAGGTCACCGAGGCGAGGTCCACCTGTACCGGTGCGGGTTCTGTGATCTGGTGCGTGCTCGCATGAGTACAGCCGTTGGCATCCGTCACGTTCAGGGTATAGGTGCCGGCGTAGAGCGAGGCGATGTTGGCGGTGTTGGCGATGAAGCCATCGGGACCGTTCCATGCGATGGTGTACGGCATGGTGCCTCCGCTGATCGTGGCATCCATGCTTGCCTCGTTGCCACCAGCGCAGGTGATGTTCGCCCCACTGGGACCGATGTTCGTGGTCACGTCCACCAGCACGCTTGCAGGGGCCACAAGGGTGTACGTGGCCTGTACGGCACAGCCATTGCCATCGGAGACCTCCACGGTGTACGTGCCCGAGGTGATCCCGGTCCGGTCCTCGGTGGTGGTGCCATCGTTCCAGAGGATGGAGTATGGTGCTGTGCCTCCGCTCACGGTCAGGTCGATGCTTCCGTCGGTGGCGCCGTTGCAGGTCACGTTACTGCCATTGATGTTCGAGAGCACGGCGACCAGGTCGAGCGGCGTAGGTGCGGTGAGCAGTTCATTGGCCTGCGCCGAGCACCCGTTGGCATCGGTCACCATGGCCTGGTACATGCCCGCGCTGAGGCCGGTGATGTCCTCGGTGGTCGCCGAGAAACCGACACCGTCCGACCAGGACACGGTATATGGGGCGGTACCGCCGCTGATGGTCAGGTCGATCGCACCGTCGGTTCCGCCTGCGCAGGAGACGCCCACGCCACCAGGATATGTGGTCGTGCTGATGGCCAGGTCGAGTGGCGAAGGAGCGGTAAGGGTGGTGCTCGCCGTTGTGGAGCAACCGTTCGCATCGGCGATGGTGGCGGTGTAGCTGCCTGGTTCGAGCCCTTGGATGGTGTTCCCGGTGGCCACATATCCGTTGGGGCCTGCCCAGGTGATCGAATAGTTCGGTGTACCTCCGGAAACCGCCAGGTCGATCCTTCCGTCCGCGGCATCGCTACAACTCACCCCATGGCCGTGGTGGTCCTGGATGCTAAGGGTGGTGGACAGTACTTCCGGGGCTTCCAAGAGGAATGTGGCGGAGCTGGTGCATCCGTTCATGTCGGTCACCTGCACATGGTAGTTGCCGGGTTCCAAGCCCGTCACATCTTCCGTGGTGGCACCGAAGCCATTGTCGCTGCTCCAGATGAAGGTGTGGCCTCCGGCACCGCCCGTAACGGTGAGGTCGATGCTGCCATCACTGGCATCGGCACAGGAGGTCGCGGCGCCGTTGTGATCGCCGGCAAGCCCCACGACCACCAAGGTATCAGGCTGGGTCAGGGTCGATTGCACCTGGGTGGTGCATCCGTTGGCGTCGTTGATGGTCGCGGTGTATGTACCGGCCACCAGGTCGCTGATGTTCGCGGTGTTCGCGGTGAAGCCATCGGGACCGGTCCAGGTGATGGCCCAGGGTTGGTTCCCACCGGTGATCTCCAGGTCGATCCGACCCGTGGTGCCGTGGCAGGCGATGGCATGGCCGCTGTTGCTGGTGGGGACGACCGTCGTGGCGGTCAACGGGGCAGGCTCGGTCAGGATGCTCGTGGTCGTAACGGTGCAACCGTTGGCATCGGTGACGGTGAAGCCATAGGATCCGGGGGCGAGGCCACTGATGTCCTCGGTGATCGCAACGAAGCCGTTGGGCCCGGTCCAGTTGAAGGTGAAGGGAGCCGTACCACCCGATACCGTCGCGTTGAGGCTACCATCGGAAAGGCCCGCGCAAGAGATGTTGTGGCCGCTGTACGTGCTGGCGTCCAACGTGGCGGCCAAGGGGTTGGGTGCGGTGATGGTGCGGCTCAGGTTCACGGAGCAGCCGTTGGCATCGGAAACGCTAACGGAGTAGCTGCCGCTGAGGAGGCCGCTGATGTCTTCGGTGTTGGCGCTGTATCCGTTGGGTCCGCTCCAGGCGTAGCTGAAGGGGGCTGTGCCGCCGGTAACCTCCAGGTCGATGCTGCCATCGCTCGAGGTGGCGCACGACACGCCCCAGTTCCCGTTGAAGGTGCTGGTCGTGGCATTGACCAACACCGAGCCGGGTTGGTTCACGTTGAAGTCCGTTACGCGAGCGCATCCCTGGGCATCGGTCACGCTCAGCGTGTAGATGCCGGCGGCCAAGGCATTGATATCCTCCGTTACGGCGGTGTAGCCGTTGGGGCCGCTCCAGGCGAAGGTGTAGGGGCTGGTGCCACCGGCTACCGTGGCGTCCACCGCGCCGGTCGCAGAGCCTTGGCAGGCGGCCGTTGTCACCGTTCCGGAGGTGGTGAGGGGCAGTGGTTCGGTGATGGTGACCAAGGTGTCGATCACACAGCCGTAGAAGTCGGCGATATGCAGGTCGTAGTCGCCGGGCTCCAATCCATCGATGTCCTCAAGTCCTGTTTGTTGACCGTTCGGAGCGGTCCAAAGGAGGGAGTATGGGGCGTTGCCTCCGGTCAAGGTGATATCGATGGCTCCATTGGCGGCACCGTGGCAGTCCACCTGGTCAATGACGATACCCAGCGTGAGGGGTTCGGCGGCACCTTGGATGGTGACTGGGAAGTGTTTGCTGTGCGAGCATCCGTTGGCGTCGAGTACTTCCACCATGTGGAGTCCGGGTGCGAGGCCGGTGGCGGTGGCGCCGTGTACGGGCGGTTGTGTATCCCAAGTGATGATGTATGAACCACTACCACCGTCCACGTGGATCGTGGCTTCACCGTCGTGCGCGCCAAAGCACGTCTCATGCTGCACAGGGTCGAAGTAGGTGCTGATCGGTGCGGCCGGTTGCTCGATGTCGACGTTAGCACTGGCGGAACAACCGTGGGCATCGGTCACCACCACCGTGTAGGTGCCGGCGGCGAGGTCCGTGGCGGCATCGGTGGTCTGTGCCGGCGTGCTGTTCCACACGTGGTCGTAGGGCGCGGTTCCGCCGCTGGCCAGTGCGGTGGCACTGCCCGAGAGTGCGCCGTGGCAAAGGACATCGGTCTGTTCCGTGATGCTCACGGTAAGGCTGGTCAAGGGTTGGTCGATCGTGGCGTTGCGCTGGATCGAACATCCGTTCGCATCGGAGATGGTGCAGGTCCAGGTGCCGGCGGGGAGGCCGGTGGCACTTGGGTCGGTTTGTGCTGGAGCGGTGTTCCAGGAGTAGGTGTATGGCGCGGTTCCGCCACTGGCGGTGGCGAGCGCGGATCCATCGTTACCGCCATGGCAGGCAACGCTGGAGGTCATCGAGGCGTTGCCGGTGAGAACTGGTGCTTCGGATAGCACGATCGGTACCTGGCGTGTGCAACCATTGGCATCGGTCAATGTGAGGGTATAGGCGCCCGCCTGCAAGGCACTGATGTTGGCTGTTGCGGCCGTGAAGCCTCCGGGTCCGTTCCAGAGCGGGTTCACGGGGGCCACGCCGCCGGTGATGGTGGCGTTGATGCTTCCGGTCGAGGTGCCATGACAGCCGATGTTCCATCCGCCGGTCGTTGTCGCGGCGGCAAGGGAGGCGCTGAGCGCGGCGGGTGCCTCAAGGGTGTAGTTCGCAGAGGTGGAGCATCCGTTGGCGTCGGTGAGGGTGTACGTGTACGTGCCGACGGCAAGGGTGCTGAGGTCCTCTGTGTTCGCGGTGGATCCGTTAGGCCCTGTCCAGGCATGGGTGTACGGTCCGGTACCACCGGTGATGGTCTGTGCGATGCTGCCATCGGTGGCCGTTGGGCAGCTCACGGCGAAGCCGTTGAAGTCGCTGGTGGTGGCACTGATGTTGAAGAGGCCGGGTTGGCCGACGTTGAAACTGGCGTTCGCTTGGCACCCGTGGGCATCACTTACGGTCAAGGTGTACACGCCGGATCCCAGCCCACCGATATCCGTGTTGTTGGAGGAGAATCCATTGGGCCCGGCCCAGGTCACCGCGTACGGTGCTGTGCCGCCATTGATCTCCGCATCCACCGAGCCGTTCGCGGCACCGCCACAGACCGCGGCGGTCACTGTTCCGCTGATGCTGAGCGCTGCGGCAGGTTGAGTCACGGTCGCCGTGGCCGTTGCCGAACATCCGTTGGCATCGGTCACCGTGCAGGTCCATGGCCCGGCGCCGAGGTTGTTCGCCGTAGCGGTGTTCTGTACCGGAGTGGTGTTCCAGACGTAGCTGTACGGCATGGTGCCACCGCTCGTGGAGATGGTAGCACCGCCCGTGTTGTTGTTGAAGCAATCGACGTTGGACTGTGCCCCGATCGAGGCGGTCAATGCTGCGGCAGGTTGGGTGATGGTCACGGCCTGTGTCGTGGTGCAACCACGGGTGTCCATGATGGTGCAGGTCCAGGTGCCAGCGATAAGGTTGTTCGCCGTGGCGGTGTTCTGGGTCGGTGCGGTGTTCCAGCCATAGGTGTAGGGCGCGGTGCCACCTGTGACGGAAACGGTGGCGCTGCCGCCGTTGGCGCCGTAGCAGCGTACATCGGTCTGGGCGCTCAAGGTGGCCGCAAGTGCCGCTGCGGGCTGGGTGATGGTGACGCTACGCGCCGTGCTGCAGCCATTCGCATCGGTCACCGTGCAGGTCCATGTGCCCGCGGTGAGGTTGGTCACCGAGGCACTGTTCTGTACGGGCGATGTGTTCCACGCGTAGCTGTAAGGTGCGGTACCTCCGGTCACGTTGATGGAGGCGGTGCCGGTGTTGCCGCCATGGCAGTTCACCGGTGATTGTGATGCGATGCTGGCACTGAGGGCCGCAGCCGGTTGTGTGATGGTGACGTTCTGCGAGATCGTGCAGGAACGAGCGTCCACCACGGTGCAGGTCCATGTGCCCGCGGTGAGGTTGGTCGCCGAGGCACTGTTCTGTACGGGCGATGTGTTCCAGGTGTAGGTGTACGGTGCCGTACCTCCGCTCACGTCCACCGTCGCACCACCGTTGTTCCCACCATGGCAGCCGGGGTTGGTCTGCGCGCTGATGCCGGTGCTCAGGGTTGCGGCGGGTTGGGTGATGGTGATCTGCTGCACCGTGGTGCAACCGCGGGCATCGGAAATGGTGCACGACCAGCTGCCCGCACTCAGGGAAGTCGCGGTCGAGGTGGTCTGTACGGGCGAGGTGTTCCACGCGTAGCTGTACGGGGATGTACCACCGCTCACGGCCACGGTCGCCGATCCGGTGTTGCCCCCGAAGCAATTCACGTTGGTCTGTGCACTGGTGGTGGAGGTTAGCGCGCTTGCCGGTTGTGTGATGGTGACGTTCTGTGCGGCCGTGCAACCATTGGCGTCGGTCACCGTGCAGGTCCATGTACCGGCAGGCAGGCTGTTCGCCGCTGCGCCGTTCTGTGCCGGCGCGGTGTTCCAGGCGTAGGAGTATGGCGCGGTACCTCCGTTCGCGGAGATCGATGCACTGCCGGTGCTGCCCCCGTAGCAGTTCACGTTCGCTTGGGAGTCCACACTGGTGCTTAGCGCGGCGGCTGGTCCAGTGATCATAACGCTGCGCACCGTGGTGCATCCGTTGGCATCGGTCACCGTGCAGCTCCAGGTGCCCGCGCGCAGGTTCGTGGCCGTTGCGGAGTGTTGTGCAGGCAGGGTGTTCCAGCCATACGCGTAGGGCGATGTCCCTCCGTTCGCGGCGATGGTCGCAGTCCCGGTATTGCCTCCGAAGCAAGCGACGTTGGCCTGTGCGCTGATGGTGGTGTTGAGGCTGGTGTTGGGCTGTGTGATGGTGACGCTTTGCGAAGTCGAGCATCCGCGGGCATCGGTCACCGTGCAGGTCCAGGTGCCAGCCGAGAGGTTGTTGGCCGTCGCGGTGTTCTGCACGGGGGTGGTGTTCCAGGCGTAGGCATATGGCGCAGTGCCGCCTTGGGCATCCACGGTGGCACTTCCGGTGTTGGCACCGGTGCAACCCACATCCACCTGTTGAGCCAGGATCGCGCTGAGCGCTGTGGCGGGCTCGGTGATCGTCACGTCCCGTGTGATGGAGCACTGGCGTGCATCGGTGATGGTGCAGGTCCAGGTGCCGGCGATCAGGCCATTGGCGGTGGCGGTGTTCTGGGTAGGCGTGGTGTTCCAGCTGAAGCTGTATGGACCGGTGCCTCCCGAAACAGCGACCGTTGCACTTCCAGTGGCTCCCGCGTAACAAGCGACGTTCGATACCGAGCCCAGACTGGAGGATAGCGCGGCTGCGGGCTGTGTGATGGTGACGGCCCGTGATGCGCTACAGCCGTTGGCGTCCGTAACGGTGCAGGTCCAGGTTCCAGCCGCGAGGTTGCTTGCTGTGCTGCTTGTCTGTTCGGGCGCGGTGTTCCAGCTGTAGGTGTATGGTGTTGTTCCACCGCTGGCCACGACGTTGGCACTGCCTGTGGCCTCGCCGTGGCAGTTCACGTTCTGTACCGTGCCGGCGCTGGCCATCACACGTCCAGTGGGTTGGGTGATCGAGATGCTGCGCATGGTGGAGCATCCATTCGCGTCGGTCACCGTGCAGGTCCAGTTGCCCGCAGTGAGGCCCACGGCCGTGGCTGCGTGTTGCACGGGTGCGGTGTTCCAGCTGTACGTGTAGGGTGTGGTGCCCCCGGTGGCCGTTATAGTGGCCGATCCGGTGGCGTCGCCGAAGCAGCCGACCGGTGTTATGTCGGCGATGGAGGTCGCAAGTGCCGCTGCGGGCTGGGTGATGTCCACGCTCATCGTGGTGGCGCAACCGTTGGCGTCCGTGATGCTGCACGTCCATGTGCCGGCCGGGAGGTTGTTCGCGGTGGGCCCATGTTGTGCGGGAGAGGTGTTCCAAACGAAGGAGTAGGGAGCGGTACCACCGGACACGGCCATGGTGGCGGAGCCCGTGGTCGTACCGTGGCAGGCCACGTTCACCTGTGAGCTCAGCGATGCGGAAACCGCGGCCGCCGGTTGCGTGATGGTGACTTGTTGCGCGGTGCTACAGCCATGGGCGTCCGTTACGGTACAAGTCCATGTCCCTGCCGGGAGGTCCATGGCCGTGGCCGTGTTCTGTGCCGGACTGGTGTTCCATGCATAGGTGTACGGTGCGGTACCGCCGCTCGCACTGATGGTGGCCGCACCGTTGTTGCCACCGAAGCATGCCACAGGGGTAGTGCTTTGCACCGTCGTGCTTAGGGCGGCGGTGGGCCCCGTGATGGTGGCCGTTGCGGTGGTACTGCAGTTGTAGCCATCCGTGATGGTGACGGTATAGCTGCCCGGTGCGAGTCCGGTAGCAGTGGCGGTATTCTGCACAGGAGCGCTGTTCCAGGCGTACGAGTAGGGTAGTAGCCCACCGCTGACCTGTACGGTAGCTTCACCCGTGTTGGATCCGAAGCACTGCACATGTGCCATCCCGCTCATCACAGGTGTGATGACAGTGGGCTCGGTCATGTTGAATGATGCGGAGAACGTACACCCATTGGCGTCGTTCACCTGTACGTTGTAATTACCGGCACCGATCCCAGAAAGGTTCTGGTTGTTGGAGTCGAAGCCGTTCGGGCCGATCCACGCGATGGCATAAGGCGCGGTACCGCCGACGAGTGCAAGGTTCAAGGTCCCTGTGCTGGCTCCATGGCAGGCGATGTTCTCCCCGAAGGGTTGAATGGAAGGTGTGAGGGTTCCGGTGAGTTCCGCCGGTGAACCCACGTTGAAGCTGCGGGTCCGGGTGCATCCGAGGTCGTCCGTGATCACCAGGGTGTAGGTGCCCGCCGCGATGTTCACCAGATCCTCTGTGGCCGCAGTGAAGCTGTTCGGGCCGGTCCAGTTGTAGGTGTACGGTGCGATACCGCCTTGCACCTGGAGGTTGATGGCGCCATTGGAGGCACCGGAACAGAGCGGTGCGGTGATGGTGGGGATGAGTTCCATGTTGCTCACCCTGACCTGACGGCTCATGGTACGCGAGCATGTGCCTTCATTCACCACCACGGTATAGGTCGTGGTCTGTACGGGTTTGGCCCAGGGTGCGGCCACGCTACTGGAACTGAGCGAGTAGGCCGGGCTCCACGAGTAGTGGGTGCCACCGTTCACCTGCAACTGGATCGAGTCGCCCCGGCAGATCCTGGCCATGTTGGGCGATAGCGTCGCGATCAGGGTGTCGAGGATGTCGAAGTTCAAGGTGTCCAGGTTCAACGCCGGGCAAAGAGGGTTGCCCAGGATGAACAGCAGGTTCTCCGTTGATTCGTTCAGGCCATCGGCGAGGGGGGTCACCGGCACGTTCACCGAGGTCTGGTTCGCCGGAATGGTCGCCGTTTTCGCCACTCCGGGGTTCACGTTGCCGATCGCGCTGTAGTCCGTGCCGTTGATGGCGGAGCCCTGCAGGTAGTAGGTGAGGTGGAGCGGGGTGGGTTGTGCCGAGGGGCGGGTGAAGGTGACCCAGCCCGGGTTGCAACCTTCCACCATGTCCGGTGTCCCGTTCAGCGTATGGCTGGTCATGGTCACCTGGTTGCTTCGGATGCGTTCGATGAAGACGCCACTGTCGAACTTGCGGTCCGAGGCATCGGCCACCACCAGCTTCAGGTGGTAGGTCTGGCAAGGCTGTACTGCCGATTCGGCGTACAGGCCACGGGTGAAACCGTCGTACTGGATGTGCTGCCCACCCGCGTTGTCGAAGTAGTACGCGCTGTTGGAGCCGTTGTTGACGTTGTTGATGGTGACCGGCTGGTTGGTGCCCGGCACCAAAGCGATGTTATGGTCGTTGCCGATGCCGGGGTCGCCGGCGATGCCAGGGCCACTGATGAAGAACCCGAATACATCGTTGTATTGCGAGCCCACCCATTCGTTGTATTCCTCACTCCCCAGTACGAAGTTGAATCGGAGGGAGTCGCCACTCGGGATGATGTCGAATTCGAAGAGGCAGGCGTCCTTCGTGTTGCGTCCGGTCACCACGTTCAGGAGGGCGTTTCCGCTGGTGCCCTGTTCGAAGCTCTTGTTCTCCACGCTGTTCGGGCCGATGGCGTCGGAGATCTTGCCCGAGCCGAGGATCACGCCCTCGTCGATCCCCAGGTTGCTACCGGCGTAGGTGAAGGTGCCGTAGCCTTGTGCGTGGCAGTTGATCACCGGGTTGGCGATGACCACTCCCGGCCCGGTGATGGTGGAGGCCAACGCCTGTAGGTCGGTCTGTGGGGCCACCGTGAGCTGTGCTTCGGCGACCTGGAACAGCAGCGGAACGGCCAACCCCGTGAGGATCGGTCGAAGGTTCATTCGTGCGCGCAACGGCATGGTCGTCTTCGGTGTCATCGGTTGCGTACTTGTTCGCAGGCGGCTTCGGCCTGGGCCAGGGTTTGTTCCGATCGGCGGACCCGCGAGGCCGAGGAGCGGCTGCGCAGCATCGCCGAGGATCGGGCCTCAAGCTCGGTAGGTGTTGCGCCCGATCGTGCCTCCAGGACGATGATGCCCGCAGGTACACAGGCGAAGACCAGGTGCATGTCGCCGGTGCGCTTCAGCTCGCGCACGATCTCATCACGGGTGGCGCTCGTCAAGCCTTCCACCTGGTAGGTGATACGCGAAGGGGCGAGGTGCTGGTCTTGGGCTTGGCTACGGGTGCCGATCAGTACCAGCAGGAGGCCAAGTGCGCGCAAAAGGATCGATGTGTTCTTCATCGTCGGTTCGTTCGGGCCGCTGTTGGATGAGTGGTCCATGAGCGGCGAGGAGCATGGTCTGGGCCATTTATACTGAAGTTCGACGGGAAAGGTTCAACGGCAGATGAACCGGTCGTGACTGGCGATGGGTCCTTTCGGCGATCGGTTCGCTACCATTGGGCCGGTCAAGAGCGGCCGGAGATGCATGGCTGTTCATGCACAGACCGATACGGGAGGCCACTGGTGTAGCGGGACCTACGGCACAGGTCTTTCGGTGAAGGCCTGAGGAAAATGATCAAGCGGATAGGCTGGAGTTTGATGTCCAATGGATATGAGCCATCCCATGCGCGCCCCCCGCACACGGCGCGTTCAGCGGAAGGGGGCGGTCGGCCGAAGGGCTTACCCCCTCCCGGCATCTATCCGATCGAAGGTGGTCCGGAAGTATCCTGGTTCACCTGGGATGCCCGGTCAGGCTGCGCCCTGTTGACGCTTCTCCAAGGCCTGGTGCAGGATGATCCCTGCCGCCACGGAAACGTTCAGCGAACCGATGGAGCCGGCCATGGGGATCTTCACCAGCTCGTCTGCCATCCGTAGGATCGCATCGCTGATACCCTCATCCTCGGCTCCCATCACGATCACCAGTGGGCCCGACAGGTCGCATTGGGACAGAGGTGTGGCCCCTTTCTCGGTGCATGCGACGATCCGCAGGCCATGGTCACGCGCCGCACGCAGACCGTCGGCCAATCGGCTTACCCGGCACACGGGTTTACGCAATAGTGCCCCGGCGGAGCTCTTCACGGCATCGGGCCCCAGGCGCGCCGTACCCATCTTCGGAACGAGCAAGGCATGCACTCCGAAGCATTCGGCACTACGGGCGATGGCCCCCATGTTGCGAACGTCCGTCACGCTATCCAGGGCCAGGATCAGTGGCGTCTCACCGTTCTCGTACGCGCGCGCGATCACTTCTTGCAGGTCCTGTTCCTCCACCTGGCTCAGGAAGGCGATCACACCTTGGTGTTCAGTGCGTGTCAACCGGTCCAGTTTCTCCACCGGAACGGGTTGCCAAGGGATCTGGCGGTCCATGGCCAACTGGCGGATCTCCCGGATCCCATCACCACCGGCCTCCCGTCGGATCAGCAGCTTCTCCACGTTCTTTCCCGCACGCAGGGCTTCGATCACCGGCCATACGCCGCATACAAGGTCGTTCGCTGCCATGGCACAAAGGTGAGGGTTCGCGGCCGGTTATCGGCCTGGTGCCCCGAAGACAGCCTGTTTTCGGCGGGTTGATCGGCCCGCCATCGGATATGATCAGTTCTGGTATACCCTTCCGTTGCGCCAGCTTTCCACGTTCCGGTACCAGGCTCCCTTCAACATCGGATCGCGCTCCAAGACCAGGTCATTGTCGTTCAGCGCGCCCTTTCTGGGCTTGAAGGTGAAGGAGAGGCTCATCAGGTTGTTCTCCTCCCCGTAGATCCAGGTCTCGCTCTGATCATTCTTGTAAATGGTGGAGGGCATGCCGAAGATGATATGCACCAGTCCGCGGTCCGTGCGCCACCCTTCGGATTCGGCGGTGAAATGCCGGTTGGCGGTCTCCACGCGGCCGTAGAAGATCCGGATGGCCTCGCGTCCACGTTCACGGTCTCCGGCCGCATCGATCCAGAAGCGCTCAACGGCCTGCCGCACGTCATCGCTTTTCTGGATCCGTTCGTATTCCTGGTTTGATGTGATGTAGCGGATCGGCTTCAACATGTCATCCGTCGTGGCCACGATGGGATAAGCTTCGGAGATCGAATACACCGCATAGCTCGGCGTATGGGCCGTGTCCAGGTATATCCGGTACGCTCCTGTTCGGGACAGGTCAAGTCTGAAGTGGCCGTTGTCATCGACCATTGCCGTGAAGGTGGTGTCGGGCGGTGCGCTCGCAGTGGGGTCTGCCGGAGGGTTCGTGGTGAAAACGGGAGCGGGCAGGTTCGTATGGGCAGGGTACCGGCGCACCGTCAAGCGAGCGTTCGCACAACGTTTGCAGTGGATGCGCACCACACCACCGTTGAAATGGTCGGTGAAGTAGGGGAGTCCATGGCTGGTGTCAACGGGCATGAAGTATTGGTCGGTGGCCTGTTCGTCGCGATCCACGCGGAGGAACACGGTGCTGCGCACATCGCGGTTCAGGTCATGGGCCTCCACTTTCAGTACGAATGAGCGCCGTTCCAGCCGCCGAAGGTCCATGCTGCCGATCAGCTCACGCTCTTCGGAAGGCGAGTCGCTCGCATCGTTGATCAGGGTGCTGGCACTGTCCAGCGGCACCTTGGAGTCGAAGGTGTCGTATGATCCGTAGCTGATGCGAACGGCCGCGTGGAATGGCCCACCGCCACCATCTCTCTTGTACAGCAGGTCGGATGTGTTCAGCGTGTAGTACACCCGCGAGTGGTCGTTGCCCAGGTGGTGGATGCGGGCCTGCAACGGAAGTTGTACACTGCCTTTGCCGTATAGGTAGGAAAGATTGTCGCGCTTGGTCAGCGAGGCGGTGGATGAACAGCCTGCGGCCATCAGTGCCACGAATAGGAGGCCGGTGATGGGCTGCACGAGGTTCAAGGCCCAACGGCCACCCACCATTCCGACAGGCACGCTTACCCGAGGGCGTGCCTGGCCATGCGGACCATGATCGGTCGCTCGTTGCGTTGGTGTGGTGCGCTCCATTGGCACGAAGTTAAGCAGGGCGGTAGCTGCCCTCCGCCGGTGTCGCGGCTCAGTTGTCCAGGATCACCACCAAGGCCCCCACGGGGACGGCATCATACAGGCGTATGACATCGTGGTTGCGCATGCGTACACAGCCCATGCTACTGGCCGTTCCGATGCTCTTCTCGTTGGCCGTTCCATGGATGTAGATGTACCGGGCATGGCTGTCCACGTTGTCGCCACGGTTCACGCCCGGTTCCAGACCGTCCAGCCACAGGATCCGGGAGGTGATCCAATCCTTGTCCACCCCCGCGAAGTCGGGGTCCGCGAGTTCTCCGGTGAATTTCCGATCGCGCAGGATGCCAAGTTCCGGTACCCCATCGCCGTATTTCTCACTGATCCGGTGCAATCCCGTGGGGGTTCGCCAACTGCCGTCGTCCCCTCCCAGGCCTGCTTTGGCCGTGGCCACCGGATACACCTGCATCAGCTGCCGGTCGCGCACATGGAACAGGGCCTGTCGATGGATGGAGACATACAGCACATCGCCGGTGAACGTCTGCTCGGGGTATCGTATTTCCAGGTACTCCATCAGCAGGTCCACCACGCCTTGGAGTGGAGCACCCGCAGGGCTGTGGGGCCCCGCTGCAAGGATCATGGCGAGCAGCAGTTCGCGTACCATGCTTCGAAGGTAAGTGCATGAGGAGGGCTCCTGAGAGCCTACGAAGGGATCCCGGACAGGCTCAGGGGCCTTGGCCGGTCAGAACAAGCTGATGAATCCGAAATGGACCTTGCCACCACGTAGTTGCACGGTGTTGTCGAATTGTTGCCCTAACGCATAGGTGAGGCTGAAGAGTCCGGCCTTGGTCTCGAACGTGGTGCCCAGGCCGAAGCCGATCGGTGTGTCGGTGCTGAAGTCGTCCTGCACGTTGCGTTCCCACCAGCCTTGGTCCACGAAGAGGAAGAAGTTGCTGTTCTCCTCGAATAGGAACCGGTACTCCACGGTGCCGATGGCGTAGCTGGAGCAGAGGATGGAAGCCTCGTCGAAGCCACGAAGGCTCTTCGATCCACCCATACGGTAGAGCTCGTTCGTGTAGAGGTCGTCATTCTCCATGTGCCCGCCCTGCGCCACCAGCCGGATGGTGCTTTTCCGGCCCAAGGCCACATGCGCCACCGTGGTTCCCATCACCTCCAGCTGCACGGTGGTGATCGTGGGCGGCTGCTCCACCAGGCCGAACACGGCCTGGCTGGTATGTTTCCGGCCGGCACTTCCCTCCAGCAGCAAGGCGTGCCCACGTCGTGGGTTGAATCGGTAGTCGAAGCGTTCTCGTCCGATGCTCAGGCCGTAGCTCACCAAGGTCACGTCGGCCATGCCGGCCTGCGCGTACGTGTTGGAGCCAAGGCGGTCGCTGCTCTTGCTGTTGACGAAGAGGGTCACTTTGTCTCCACGGGTCATCAGGTACTCCGCGCCGATCCGTGAGGTCACCTCCAGGTAGCTGGTGTCGCGCTTGAACAGCTTAAGGCTGGCATCGATCCCGAACGGCGTGTTGAAGGCGAATGGCAGGTTACCCGACACCTTCAGGTCCTGGGTGGAGTTCTGAAGACTTCGCCAGTTCAAAGCGATGGCCTCGCCCCGGCGCAGTGCGTTACGCAGGCGCAGGTCGATATCACCCGTCAATTGGACACGTCCCGTCACCGCGTCGGGCTGCAGGCCCAGAACGCCATTGATGCTGCTGGCCTTCTTGGCATCCAGGAACAGGAACAGCTTGGTGCTTTCGGGTGTGAATTGGACAAAGGGCCGCTGCTTCTGGGTGATGAACGGCAGTTCGCGCAGGCGGTTGTCCACGGCGTTCAACACGCTCTCGTTGTACAGGTCGCCCGGTTTGATGGCGATGCTGGCCTGCAGGTAGCGCATGCTGGTCCGGACCGTGCCGCGGACCACCACGCTATCGTACCGCACCAGGCGCCCAGGGTCGGCGCAGAGCACGGCGCTCAAGCCGTCGGCGGTGTGTGCAAGGCTGTCGAACCAGACCCGGGCGAAGGGATGGCCATGGTTCTCCCATTCGGTCAGCAATGTTCTCGTGGTGCGCACCAGCCAGCGCGGTGAAACGGGCTGTTGGTCGATGGACTTATCACGCAACCCCACTGCGCTCGCCAGCTCCAGGGGGATGCCACGCGTGCGAAGCCTGGCCCAGCGGTACGTACGCCCAACGGAAACGGGACATCGGCTGGTGTCCTTGGAGGTGAAGCAGGTGTCGCACGTGGCCTCCAGATGGCCCATGGTCCGCAGGCGATCGATCCGTTCCAGTACCACATCGTGGACGGAAGCGCCCGTGGGGATCGTGATCGGCCGGGTCCATTTGGCGGGCAGGCCACTGTCGGGCACCAGGATCACGGTATGGCGTTGGGCCCTGGCGAGCAATGCCGGGGCGAGCGCCAGTAGGACCAAGCACCAACGCCTCACGGACATGACAAGGACCAATGGATGGGGGGCTTACCCTGAGCCTGGAGCAACGCGTTGGTGCGCGAGAAGTGGCCGCAACCAAGGAAGCCCCTGTACGCCGAGAGGGGCGAAGGGTGCGGGGCCGTGAGGATATGGTGCCGACCCCTGTCGATCAGCGAAGCCTTCAGCTGGGCGTGGCGCCCCCAGAGCAGGAAGACCAAGCCGTTATGGTGTGCGGAGAGTGCACGAATGGCCGCATCGGTCAAACGCTCCCAGCCACGCCGCTGGTGCGAACCCGCCTCGTTGGCCCGGACGGTGAGGGTGGCGTTGAGCAACAATACACCCTGTTCCGCCCAACCCGATAGATCGCCACAGCCTGGCCGCGGAATGCCCAGGTCGCGCTCCAGCTCAGCGAAGATGTTCTGGAGCGATGGCGGTGCTGGTATGCCCGGTGCCACCGAGAAGCACAGGCCATTCGCCTGCCCCGGCCCGTGGTAGGGGTCCTGCCCCAGGATCACCACACGTACCGCCGCGAAAGGGGTGGTGTCGAAGGCGGCGAAGATCCGTGAAGGCGGAGGATATACCGTATGCTGACGCCGCTCGGTCGCCAGGAAGTCGCGCATTCCGACGAAGAAGTCCGCTTCCAGCTCAGGTGCGATGGCCTCGCGCCAGCCTTCTCCAATATCCGGCCAGTTCGTTGCGTTATGCTCCTGCATCGTAGGTCAACAAGTTCTCGGGTACGGCTGTTGAAACATTTTCGGGAGTCGTTCGTAACGAGGGCTAACTTTGCGCCGTCCGGTGCGCTTCAATCCGGTTGAGGACGATCACCGTACAAACGAACGAATGATGAAAAAGGTGTTCCAAACCATTGTGGCGATCGTACTTACAGGTGCTTTGCTCACCGCGTGCGGTTCCCATCAATCGTGCCCGGCCTACGGCAAGGTACATAAGGTGCCCGCCGAGAAGCAGGTTTGAGCTTTCCTACGTTCCGTACTGGCCCGGGCCCTTGGTCCGGGCTTCATTGTTCCCACCCCTTTCGTCACCGATAGGTGAAGTGGATGTCCTGCACGAGGTCTTCGCGTAGGCTGCGGGCCACAGGGCAGGTGCGGGCAGCGTTCTCCAGGATCGCCCGTTCGCGGTCGCCCAGACCTTCCCCTTGTAGTTGCAGGTGTACTTCTATGCGCTCCACGCGGCGTGGAGGTGGTGCCATGTGCTTCACCACCCTGGCGCTCAGTCCATTCAGCGGGATACCCTTCTCGCGGGCCGCGATGCCCATCAAGGTCATCATGCAGCTGGCCAACGAGGTGGAGAGGAGGTCGGTGGGGCTGAAGGCCTCGCCTCGCCCTTGATTATCAATGGGAGCGTCAGTGGTCAGGGTCTGCCCACTACGTACATGGGTGGCTTCGGTACGAAGTTCTCCAAGGTAGGTCACATGTGCGGTATCCATTGCGGTGCGGTGCCTGGGGATCCATGGCGGGGCCAAGGTAGCTTCGGCTTCGTAGCTTTGTTGGCCGAGGTGTCCATGCGAAGCCTTCTCCTTCTGCTGTTGTGTGTTCTGGGTGTGGGTGTTGCTCACGCCCAGCAGACCATCTACGAGGAGACCCGTGTGCCGTACAAGCGCGAGATGTATGGCGGGCTCCTGTTGCATGGTGATGGCTGGGGGGTGCAGTTCAACCACGCCTCGTACAAGACGGCACGTGACCGCCGGTTGTTGGGGGTGGAGGTGGTGGGCATGAAACATCCCAAGGAAGTGAAGAGTTTCAACCCGTACTACGAGGATGCACGGGGCTATTTCTACGGGAAGGCGAATTCGCTGATGATCATTCGGCCCAGCTATGGCCGTAAGTGGCAGATCACGGATAAGATCCGGCGGTCTGGAGCGGAGGTGAACGTGCTCTGGGGCGTGGGGCCATCGATCGGCCTGTTGAAACCGGTGTACCTGCAGATCGGCAAACCGGATCGGATCCCGTACGAGAACATCGCCGTGGAACGGTACGACCCTGCGGTCCATGATGTGCAGAACATCTACGGCCGTGCCACCTGGTTCAATGGTGTCGGTGAGATGAAGCCCTATATCGGAGGCTTCGGACGGGTGGCATTCAGTTTTGAATATTCAACGGAGACCACCGGATTGAAGGGCCTGGAGGTTGGTGCAACGGTTGATGCCTATCCGGTGACCGTGCCCATCATGGCCGAGCTGGAGGGGGTGCGCAACAAGCAGTTCTTCTTCGAGTTCTACCTGGCCTTGCAATTCGGCAAGAAGTTCGTGCAATGAGCGAGAACGCAGCAGTAGTGGAAGGGACGGGACGTGTACGCAAACCCGATTGGTTGCGGGTGAAACTGCCCACCGGAGAGAACTTCCGCAAGGTCGCGGGGATCGTGAGCGAGCACAAGCTGCACACGATCTGCCAGAGCGGCAACTGCCCCAACATGGGCGAATGCTGGGGGGCGGGCACGGCCACCTTCATGATCCTGGGCAACGTATGCACCCGCAGCTGCGGCTTCTGCAACGTGGCCACCGGTCGCCCCGAAGCCGTGGATCCTTTCGAGCCCGCCCGCGTGGCCCGCAGCGTGGAACTCATGGGGGTGAAGCACTGCGTGATCACCAGCGTGGACCGCGACGACCTGAAGGACGGTGGCAGCGATATCTGGGCGCGCACCATCCGGGCCATCCGCCGTCGCAGCCCTGGCACCACCATGGAAACCCTGATCCCCGATTTCCAGGGCAAGTGGGAGAACCTCGCCGTGGTGACCGACGCCGCGCCCGAGATCCTGAGCCACAACCTGGAGACCGTACGTCGCCTGACCAAGGAGGTGCGCATCCAAGCCAAGTACGACCGCAGCCTCGAAGTGCTCATGCGTGCCAAGCGTGCCGGCCTTCGCACCAAGAGCGGGATCATGCTCGGCCTTGGCGAAACGGAACAGGAGGTGCTGGAAAGCATGGACGATCTGCGGAGCGTGGGGGTGGATATCCTTACGCTGGGGCAATACCTGCAACCCACCCGAGAGCACCTGCCCGTGGCGGAGTTCATCCACCCGGACGTGTTCGCCAGGTTCAAGGCCCTCGGGTTGGAGAAAGGCTTCCGCTTCGTGGAGAGCGGCCCATTGGTACGGAGCAGCTACCATGCGGAGAAACACATGTTCTGAAGTGCGGTGAACGGCCGATGCCGAATAGCGAGTGGAGCGGCGTTGGTGCCGTCCCTGCGGGTAGGCCGCCATGCACGATCGCCCATTCGCCACTGACCATACAACATACCTTTCAACGTCATGCGCATCGCCATCAACGGTTTCGGACGTATCGGACGGGTCACCGCCCGCCTGCTCACGCAACGGAACGATATCGAACTCGTGGCCGTGAACGACCTCACGGACACCGCTACGCTGGCGCATCTGTTCAAGTACGATTCGGTGCATGGCGTGTTCCCTGGCGAGGTGGGGCATGATGAACAGCACCTCATCCTCGGTGGCCGCAAGGTGAAGGCCTACGCACAGAAGGATCCGGCCACACTGCCGTGGAAGGAACTGGGGGTCGATGTCGTGATCGAGAGCACCGGGCACTTCCTGACCAGGGAAACCGCCTCCGCGCACCTGAAGGCCGGCGCCAGGAAAGTGCTGCTCTCAGCTCCGGCGAAGGATGCCGGCATCAAGACGGTGGTACTTGGGGTGAACGACCACCTGATCGACGGTTCGGAGGATATCATCAGCAACGCGAGCTGCACCACCAACTGCGCCGCGCCCATGATCCTGGGGGTGCTGGAGGCGTGCGGCATCGAGGACGGTTACATCACCACCGTGCACAGCTACACCGGCGATCAGCGCCTGCACGACGCGCCGCACAAGGACCTGCGTCGCGCCCGGGCCGCGGCCGTGAGCATGATCCCCACCACCACCGGTGCGGCCAAGGCCATCACGCGCATCTTCCCCGAACTGGACGGCAGGCTCGGCGGTGGCGGCATCCGCGTGCCCGTGCCCGATGGCTCCATCACCGATATCACCGTACGGGTGAAGGAGCTGAAGACCGCCGAGGAGATCAACGCGCACTTCAAACAGCTCGCGGAAGGAAAGCTGAAGGGTATCCTTCGCTACACCGAGGACCCCATCGTGAGCGTGGACATCGTGGGCGATCCGCACAGCTGCATCTTCGACGCGCAGCTCACCAGCGTGGTGGGCAACATGGTGAAGATCATGGGCTGGTACGACAACGAGTACGGCTACAGCAGCCGGTTGGTGGATCTGGTGGGGAGGCTGGGGAACCGGAAGTAGCGCTAAGCGATCGACGTCCCTTCCCTTTGCCCCATCATGGGCTTTCGCGCGGCAGGCCCCTGCGGGGAGGGGTGCGCTTAACTTGGACTGTAAGCTTCCCCTGTTGCTCGAACTCAACGAGGTGGGCGCCGATCAGCCAGTTGCGCGTGACCAGTCCGCGGTTCACCGCACGAGCCATGCCGCACAGCGTATGGGCGTGAACGTGTCCTATGCCGTCGAGAAGGCTTGGTAGTCCATGGTCAAAAGGAAGGCTGGTATTGAATGTCCAATTGGTATTACTTCCTCTTCCTCTGTTCCGCGCTTTTACGTGCCAGCAGTACGGCGCGGTGCAACTGCTTCTGCAACAGCTTGGTGTCGGGGATGTGCGCCCTGTATTCCGCCACGCGGATGTTGGACGCGTTCAGGTCCAGTAGTTCCACCTGTTCGGCACCGGCGCTAGCGCATAGGATCAGGCCAATGGGTGCTTCTTCGCCCGCTGCACGCTCGTGGCGGTCCAGCCAGTTCAGGTACAGTTCCATCTGCCCCTTGTGCGAAGGCTTGAACTTCTCCAGCTTCAGGTCCACGGCCACCAGCCGTTTCAGGTGCCGGTGGTAGAAGAGCAGGTCGAGGTGGAAGTCCTCGTCGTCCACGGGGATGCGCTTCTGCCGTGCCACGAATGCGAACCCGGTGCCCAACTCAAGCAGCATGCGTTCCATCTCACGGAGAATGGCGAGTTCCAAGTCACGTTCGCTATGGTCCTGTGGAAGGCCAAGGAAGTCCAGCATGTACGGATCGCGGAACACGAGATCGGGCGTCATCCGTCCATCTTCGCGCAACTGGCCCAACTCGGCCTTCACCACGTTCTCGGGCTTCTTCGCGATGGCCGTGCGCAGGTACATCTGACTGCCGATGCGCTCGCGTAGGGTGCGTACGCTCCAGCGCTCGATGCGGCACATTTCGGCGTAGAACTCGCGCTCCAAGGGCTGCTTGAGCGGAAGGATCTCGACGAAGTGGCTCCACGTCAATTGTTGCGACAGCGTCGCAACAATTCGCTGGTCAGGGAAAGCCTCGGAGAACTTGACCATGCGTGTCAGTGCCGATACGCCGAAGCCCTTGCCATATTCCTGCACCAATTGTCGTGACAGTGATACGACAATTCGCTCCCCATACTCCGCACGCCTGTCCTTCAGCACCTCGCGACCGATGCGCTCGCCAACGTGCCAGTACAGCATCGTCAGGGTGGCATTGGCCGTTTGCGCCACATGCTGGCGCGCGGCTTCGATCAGGCCACGGATGTCGTGCAGCAACGGCTTCTTGGTAACGGTGGGCGTGCGCTTGGCCGTGGCCCGCTTCGGCTTGGTAGGGGCTTTCTTCGTGGCCTTCTTGGTCATGATCGGCGCATTGCTTTGGGGATATGGCCGTGTTCGGTCCGTTGTTACTACACCGCCGGTCCCCCCGCGATCCGCACATCCGCGTTCAACGGCCCGTCGCCCACGCGTTTCATCAATTTCATCTCCGTGCCGTCGAACACGCCGTAGGTGAAGTACGTGATCCAGTCGCCGAGGTTGATGTACCGGCTGCCGGGCTTCACCTCGATGTCGATCGGCAGGTGGCGGTGGCCGAACAGCATGTGATCGTAGTGCTGCTTCTGCAACCGCTCACGGCAGTACTGCACCAGCCACTCCTTGTCCACGCCCAGCCACTTGCGGTCGTTCTCGTAGCTCTTCTTCCGGCTACGGCCGCTCCAGAAATCGCCCAGCCACAATGCGAAATTGGGGTGCAGCCGCGCGAACAGCCATTGGCACACCGGGTTGCGGAAGATCGACTTCAGGAACTTGTAGCCGTGGTCGCCGGGGCCGAGGCCGTCACCATGGCCGATCAGGAAACGCTTGCCCGCGATCTCGCGCACGATCGGCTCGCGGTGGATGGTCACACCCGTCTCCTGCGGCATGTAGTCGAAGATCCACATGTCGTGGTTTCCGATGAACAGATGCACCGGTATGCCACGGTCGGTCAGCTCCGCGATCTTACCGAGGAATCGCACATGGCCGCGCGGCACGGCCTTCCTCCACTCGAACCAGAAGTCGAAGAGGTCGCCCATGAGGATGATCTCCGAGGCGTCCTTCGCGGCTTCATCGAGGAAGGTGCAGATGCGTTTCTCCCGCGCCAGACTGCTCTTCGCATCGGGCACGCCGAGGTGGAAGTCGCCGAGGAAGTAGATGCGTATGCTCACGGCTTGATGTTTCGGATCGCCTTGGTGGGGTCGAGCTTGTCCAATGCGAAGATGAAGCGGATCCGGTCCGCGATGTGGCGGTCGTGATATCTTTCCTCATCGGCGATGCGTTCGCTCACCACCAGCGGGAACCACACCTCCAGCACGTCGCGCACGGCCACGATCCCGAGGCCGGCTTCGAGGTAGGTGGCGCTGGCCGTGGTGCGTCCCTCCTGGGTGATGCGGGTGATCGGGACCACGCCCGCACTTCCGAAAAGGGCTAGCGGCAAGCCCACGGGAACATCGATCTCCAGGTTCAACGCCCCGATCCAGGTGTCGCTGCCTCCTTGCCGGAACGGTGTTTTGAACGCGCCTTGCTGGGTGTTGTACTGCCGTTGGGTGAACCGATCACGTGCGTTGCGTTCCAGGTAGGCATGATCGTACAGCATGTCCTCGGTGCCCCAGGTCAGGCCCCAGGCGTGAAGCCCGTTGTAGAGCCGGTCATCGCGTTTCCAGAGGAATGCGCCGGCGAAGGCCCGGAAGCGGATCTCGTCGTTCCGGTCGTTCAGCGCGAAAGCTTGGCGTAGCTCCAGCGAGGCGCGCAAGAAGTCGTGCTCGTGCGTCACCGTGGGCAGGACCAGCGATCGGTGCAACTTGCTCTTGTCCTCGGCGCGGTACTGGACCTCCAGGTAGAACCTTTCGTTCGAGGTTCCGATCACGGATCCGTGCGCGGTGTGGTGGCGTGCGCCGTTGTGCAGGTACACGCCGCGCAGGCTGATCCGATGCTGCCATGGCCTGTTCAGCGGATCGCGCTTCAGGTCGAAATGCACATAGGGCGTCACCTTGTCGTACCACGCCACATCATGGTGGTCGCGGAACGTTGCCGCGGATCGACCGCTGGCGCCGACCGTGATGTTCTGGAACACCCTGCTGCGCATCCGGTCGAAGTGGTGTTCGAGGCGCGCCGCACCGCCCGGACGTTCGCTGGCCAGACCATACATCGGTGCGAACACCCACTCGGTGCGTTGCGAGGGGAAGGTGGTGTTGTAGGCGGCCAGTCCGAGCTGCCAGCCATCGTTGCCGTTCCACGCGGGGAGGGGTGTGTAGTACACCGTACGCTTGTCGTTCGGTTCCACACCCAGCAGCCATTTGAACTGCAACGGTGCCCAGCGCTTGAAAAGGCCATGGCTGCGTATGCTGTTGTTGCGCCGGTCGATGTCGAGTGTGCGGTTGTCTGCGTCGATGCGGATGCGGTCAGCGTTGGGCCAGGGGTGTTCATGGCCGGTGGTGGTTGGGGTGGCCATGAACCATCGGGTCCCCAACGAGTCGTTGCCATTCCAAGCGGTCACGGGGACCGGAATGGAATCGAGCCCTGTGTTTCTCAGATAGAGCGTTGGGTCGCGCTTCAACGAGATGGCCTTCACGTCGACTTTCGCATCCGTTTCGATCAGCCCATTGAACACCCACCTCAGATCCTTCCCGCTCTCGCGCTCGAACACCTGCCGCACATCCATCGGACCCGGGTGTTTGAACTTCCAGGTATCGTAGTAGGCGTTCATGCAGCGTCGCATGATGTCGTCGCCGAGGTAGGCCAACAAGTGGTCGAACGCCAAGGCGCTTTTCGCATACACCATGCAGCCGTAATTGGTGCTGGTGAAGTCCGTTGAAGGGAGCGCGATCGATTGGTCCAGGTTGCGGCGTGCGTTGAACCGGTACATCCACTCGTGCTGTTGGCGATGGCCGTCGTGCGTAGGTCCGAGGACCTTGCTCAGGGGGAGCGACCCGCCAATGGAAAGGCCACCGTTGGGATAGCGCTTCCGCATGTACAGCAGTTCCACGAAGCTGTTGAGGCCCTCGTCCATCCAAGGGTGGTCGCGCTCGTTGCTGGCCAGGATGCCGTAGAACCAATTGTGCCCCACCTCGTGCGCGATCACATTGTCCAACGACTGCTTATCACCCATGTCGCCGATGATGGTGATCATGGGATATTCCATGCCACCACCGGCGGAGATGGTGCCATCGATGGCTGTGCAAGCATCGTACGGATAGTCACCGGCCCATTCACTATAGAAGCGCACACTCTCGTTCACGTAGCTCACGGCATCGGCCCACAACGTGGCGTTCTTCGGGGTGAAGAGCGCCCAGGTCCTCACGGTGCGGCCGCTGTGGGGAAGGGCCACTTCACTGCTGCGCACGATGAACCGCTTGTCGGCGAACCAGGCGAAGTCGTGCACGTTGTCCTGTACGTAGCGTATCGTCTTGGTCTCCGCGGCCGATGGTGGGAAGGGCCTCGCGGTGGCGCCGAGCAGGTTCACATCGATCCGGTGGGTGTCGGTGCGAGGTAGTGCGGCCAACGAGTCCATCCATTGCTGCTCTGTGGCATCCTGCAGCACGCCGGTGGCTCCCACCACGTAATTGCGGGGTAGGGTGATGCGTACGTCGAACGATCCGAATTCGCTGTAGAACTCACCTTGGGTGAGGTAGGGCATCGCATGCCAGCCTTGCGCATCGAACACGGCGGGTTTGGGATACCATTGGGTGATGTAGTAGGCCTGGCCGGTATGGCCCAGGCGCGAGAATCCGCCATCGGGGATCTTCACGCGGAAGGGCGTGGAGATCGTCACGCGTTGTCCCGGTGCGAGCGGTGTGTTCAGTTCGATCCAACCGATGTCGATGTGTCGTGGGTGATGGCCCCATTGCGCCTTGGCACCGTCCGCGTGGAAGTCCAGGCTGTCGATCCCTCCGCGTTCCTCCTCGGTGGCGAAGTGCAGGTCCAGGTCCCCATGGCTGTCCAGCTGCTTGCACAGCGCGGTGGTCCGGTCGCGGTAGGCGTTCGGCCAGAGGTGGATCCAGATCGTGTCCAGCGTGGTGTTGCTGTTGTTCTGGTAGGTGAATGCCTCGTGGGCATGCAACGTGTGTGAACGGTCATCGAGCCGTACCTCGATCGAATAGTCCACCTGTTGCTGGAAGTATCCCTGCCCGGATAGCAGGAGCGGGCCGAAGAGCCCGCTCAGAAGGAGGATGGCACGCCGGTGCTTCATGAGCCGAGGATGGCGGCCAGTTTCGCATCCAGCTCGTGCGCACGCAGGCCCTTCTCCAGGATGTTGCCATCGCGGTCCACCAGCACGGTGTAGGGGATGCTCTGCACACCGTATTCCTGCGCGGCAGCGTTGTTCCAGAACCCCAGGTCGCTCACGTGCTTCCAGGGCAGGCCGTCGTCCTTGATGGCCTTGACCCAGGCGGCATGGTCGCGATCCAGCGATACACCGAGGATCTCGAAGCCCTTGGCCGCATATTTGGCATGGATCTTCTTCACGTTGGGGTTCTCGATCCGGCAGGGTCGGCACCAGCTGGCCCAGAAGTCGATCAGCACCACTTTGCCGCGCAGCTGGCTCAGGGCGAAGGTGCCGCCATCGGGCGTGGCCTGCCTGATCTCGGGCGCCGCGCCACCTGCGGGCAGGAGATTGCTCAGGCGCTTCATCTCCTCTTCCTGCATCTTCAGCACGATCTCCTGTTGTTCCAACCGGTCCACCTGGTCGCGCATCATGGTGAAGAAGCCCGAGCGCGGCATGGTCTTGCGGAGGCTGTCCCGCACCATCTTGAACAGGGGTAGTTCGCGTTTCATGTCCAATCGGCCCAAGGCGGTGAGCGCGGCCGGGGAGGAGGCGTGGGTGGTGGCGAAGGTTTTGCACTGCTCGTAGAACCCGGCGTTCAATGCGTTGAACTGGCGGATCATCGCGGTGTCGCCTTGTGATCCAATGGCCACACGAAGGCGCTCACGTTCATCGTCGAAGGCTTTGGCGTCGCGGTAGAACGCATGCAGGGCCTCACTGTTCGGGGAGCCGCTCACGGTTCTGGGCGTGGAGAGCTGCCCCAACGAAGCCTCCACCTTCACGCTTTCGTTGCTGTCCAAGGCGAGGATCACTTTGTCATCACCCAGGGAAAGTTGGAAAAGATCAAGGGGCATCGCGGCCACATGCAAGGTGCCGTGTCCATCGGCGTCGAGTTTCACCGAGTCCACGGTCACTGGGCGGTTGCTTTCGAAGCGGTTGAAATGCACGGTACGGCCCCCGGCACCTTCCACGGTGATCTCGATGGAGCGGTCGCCACCGCTACCGTTGCAAGCGATGAGTGCGAGGAGTCCGAGGGTCGGGACGAGGGTACGCATCATAAGGTACATCATTGTTGGTCCAGGATCCGGCGGACCACTTCGTTGGTTCGTTTAGGGTCGGCCTTGCCCTTGGTGCCCTTCATCACTTCGCCCATGAAGAGGCCGAGTAGGCCTTTGTTGCCCTTGCGGTAGGCTTCGACCTTATCGGGGTAGGTGTTCATGGCTTGTTGCATGAGGCTTTCGATCAGGCCTTCGTCGGTCTGTTGAACGAGGTCATGCTTCACGGCGAGACCTTCGGCACTGGTGGTGGTGTCTTCCAACATCAACGGGAACAGCTTCTGACTGGCGGTGCTGTGGCTCACCTTGCCGCTGTCGATCAACTGCACCAATCCGGCCAGGCGCTCTGGGCTGATGGGAAAGGCATCCATCGAGAGGCCACGCTCGTTCGCCCAGCTGCGCACATCGCCCATCACCCAGTTCGCTGCGCTCTTGTAATTGCTGGTATGCGAGATCACCCCTTCGTAGTACAGTGCGGTGACCTTGTCGTCGGTGAGGATCGCTGCATCGTAATCGCTTAGCCCGAGGGTGGTGGTGTACTTGGCCCGCAGCTCGCGCGGCAACGGCGGCATCTCCCTGCGGATCGCCTCCCTCATGGCCTCGCTCACCGAGATGGGCTGCAGGTCGGGTTCGGGGAAATAGCGGTAGTCGTGGGCCTGTTCCTTGCTGCGCATACCGATGGTGCTACCCTTCGCGGCGTCGAAGGTGCGTGTCTCCATGGTGATCGTCTGGCCGGCATCCAGCAGTTCGCTCTGCCGTTGCGCCTCGTACTCGATCGCGCGCATCACGTTCCGGAAGCTGTTCATGTTCTTCACCTCGCAACGGGTGCCGAAGGCCTCGGTGCCGATGGGGCGTAGGCTGATGTTGGCGTCGCAGCGCAAGCTGCCCTCTTCCATGTTCCCATCGCAGATGTCGAGGTAGCGCACCAACCGGCGGATCTCGGTGAGGTAGTCATACGCCTCCTGCCCACTGCGGATATCGGGTTCGCTCACGATCTCGATCAGGGGCACCCCGGCGCGGTTCAGGTCGACCAGGGTGTTGAAGGGGTCCACGTCGTGGATGCTCTTACCGGCGTCCTCTTCCATGTGGATCCGGGTGATGCCGATGCGCTTTTCCTCTTCGCCGCGCGGTATCATCACATGGCCTTCGGTGCAGATCGGTGTCTGGTCCTGGGTGATCTGGTAGCCTTTGGGAAGGTCGGGGTAGAAGTAGTTCTTGCGCGCATAGTGCATCCATGGCGCAATGGTGCAGTGCGTGGCCAGGCCCATGCGCACGGCGAGTTCGACCACCTTCTTGTTGGCCACCGGCAACGTGCCCGGATGCCCCAGGGTGATCACGCTCACATTGGTGTTCGGGTGGTCGCCGTAGGCGTTGGGGTCGCTGCTGTAGGCCTTGCTCTGGGTGATCAGCTGCGCGTGCACCTCAAGTCCGACGACCAGTTCGTACTTCTCGCTCCAGTGCGGCGCTCCTGTGCCCGTCACCACTTCCTTCTTCTCGTTCATCAGAAGCTTGCGATCATTTCACGCATGATCAGTGTGAGTTTCGGTTCGGCCTTCTCGGCCACGCGTTGCACCATCTCATGGGTGGTCTTCTCGATGCGACCTTCCACGCCCATGTCGGTGATCACGCTCATGGCGAAGCAAGGAATGCCCATGTGGCGTGCGGCGATCACCTCGGGTACGGTGCTCATGCCCACGGCATCGCCACCGATGATGCGGACATAGCGGTACTCCGCCGGGGTTTCCAGGGTGGGGCCGGTAAGGCCCACGTAACATCCTTCGCGCACCGCGATACCGTTCGCGGCGGCGATGGCCTTGGCCTTGGCGATGAAGCCCCGATCGTAGGGCTCGCTCATGTCCGGGAAGCGCGGCCCCAGCTCGTCGATGTTCTTCCCGATCAGCGCATTGGGGAAGAGATTGATGTGGTCGTTGATGATCATGAGGTCGCCGGTGTCGAAGGTCGGGTTGGTCCCGCCACAGGCGTTGCTCACGAAGAGGCGTTGGATGCCGAGGTATTTGAACACCCGCACGGGCAGCACCACCTCCTGCATGGTCCATCCCTCGTAGAAGTGGAACCTGCCCTGCATGGCCACCACGGGCTTGCCCCCCAGGTGACCGAACAGGAGCTTGCCGGGATGCCCTTCCACGGTGCTCACCGGGAATTCGGGGATGGCACCGTACGGGATGGCGTGTTCCACTTGGATCTCGTTGCCCAAGGCGCTAAGCCCCGTGCCGAGGATGATGCCCGTTTCTGGGGTGAATCCGGTGATCTCCTTGAGGTGTTCAGCGATGCGCTGGATGCGTTGCAACATGTTGTCGGATGAGGTCAGCGAAACGGTCGGGTTCGTTCAATATCACGGCCCGCATGCCGATCACCACCGTGGGGGCCGCCCCCAGTGGACTTCCCGGTAACACGGAACGCAGCCGGGCCGCATCCTTTTCCGTGGTGATCAGCACTTTCGGGCCGGGCGCGAAAATACGGAACCGCTCGGCGAGCCCCCGCAGGTCGGCGGCGCTGAACCGGTGGTGGTCAGGGAAGGCCACATGTTCCACGTGGGCGAAGTGGCCGCGCAGGTGGGCGAGCAGGGGGGCGGGGTCGGCGATGCCGGTGAAGAGCAGGCCCTGCGTGGCGGACCATGGGCGGCCGGCAAAGGGCGGTGTTACGCTTGCCGTTGGGTGCCCATGTCCCGCCAATGGTGCGGGTTCCTGGTACGCGACCCCTGCGAAGAACAACCGTTGCTCCTTGCGCAGCCCGAGCCGTTCGCGCCATCGGAGCTGTTCGTCCGCGGATGGCAGGGTCGGGCATTTCGTCACCACCACGACCTGCGCGGCCTTCGCGCGGGATCGCACGTCGCGCAGCCTGCCCGCGGGCACCAGCGCGTCATCGCAGTATGGCCGCTGCCACGTGGTGAGCAGGATGTTCAGCCCCGCATCCAGGCGCCGGTGTTGCAACGCATCGTCCAACACCACGGCCTTCGCACCAGGCACCACCCGCTGGATCAGGGCGATGGCCTTCACTCGGTCCGCACCCACGAACACGCGAGCTTCGGGGAATTGGTGTTTCACCTGCAGCGGTTCGTCGCCGCTGCGGTCCGCATCATCGGAGGCCTGTACCTCGTGGATGGTGGTGGTACGGCGGCCGTAGCCCCGGCTCAGGGTGGCGATCGGGGCGGTACCTTCCAGGGTGCGCAGCACCAGTTCCAGCATCGGTGTCTTGCCGGTACCGCCGAGGGCCAGGTTACCAATGGCGATGGTGGGTAGGGCTGGGCGTACCGTGCGGAGGATCCGGGCGTCGTACAGGGCGTGGCGAACGCGCAGCACCAAGCCGAGCAACCCGGTGATGGGGAGAAGGAGGAGGTGCCGGATGGGCATACGGACACAAAGGAAGGCCACACCGCGACACGGTGCATCGCACGGCATGGCCATCGGGGTCCTTCCTCCTGCACCACCCTGGCGCATGCCACGGAACCTCCGAGCCACGGCTGATCGGGCGGGGCCTGGGGTGGAATGGAAGGATCCCCCGGTCCGCACGTCGCGGGCCGGGGGATCCAAGGCGGGGTGGTTGGGCTTCTCGGTCTTGTTCCGTGGTCACCACCAGCCATTGACGCGGTAGGTCACCGGCTGTTGGTTCTGGCCATAGGCCACCCCCACATCGCGGTACGCGGCGATCCACTGTTTCGAGATGTCCACACCATCGTCCCACTTCTTCATCTCGAAGTTCCAGTTGCGTTTGTTCTGGGCATCGGCGCGCTTGGTGATGTCCGCCATCAGCTTGGAGGCTTCGGCATGGCAGTCGGCACCGGGGTGTATGGAGGTGGAGAGCACCCGTGCAGCTTCGCCGAAGTTCTCCTCGGCCACCGCGGCCTTGGCCAAGGCCATGTTCACCTGGCACTCGCGTTCGAGCTTCGCTTTGTACACCGAACCGGCGGCATCCATGGCGAACTCGTGGCACTTGGCGCACACTTCGGGCACGGCCATCAACTCGGCGATCGCCTTGTCGAACTCCTGTTGGCCGGCATATCCCTTGGCGCGGTTCACGATGAAGTCGCACTTACTGTTGTAGTACTCGATGATGCGGGCTTTGCCTGTCTCCAACAGGTCGGCGAACTCCGGGTCGCGGGTGTTGATGTTCTTCAAGGCGGTGTTGTACGCCTTGGTCTCGTTCACATCCACTCCCTTTACGGACTTGCTCATGCTGGCGAACTTGATGCCCTCCATGCCATCGCCCACGAAGAAGGTGATCTCCAGGTTCAGGGCGATCATGGGCGGTGCCGAACCGATCATGTCCTTGGTGAGCACGGCCACGTTGGCGGTGATGATGAACCGTTGGTTCTTGGTACCGGCGAAGCCGTTCGCCGTGACCGCTTGGTCCAGCTTGTTGCGCAAGGTCTCTCGCGCACCGGCGGGCATGCCGTCGATCTGTTCGGGCACGAACGCGGTGAGGGCGATGCGTGCCTGGTCGTCGCTTTTACCCAGGTCGTTCTGGGCGGTGGTGGCCAGGGCGCCCAACAGGAGGGCACAAGCCATGGTGATGGTCTTTTTCATGGGTGGAGGGGGTATGTACTACTTGGCGCCGATGACCAGGGAGGCCTGTCCTAGGCCTTTGGTCATCAGTTTCGAACCGATGCCCAGGCTGGACTTCAGGTGTTGTTGCAGTCCGTAGGCCCAGCGGCGGGTATCGGTGGCCTTGCCGTTCCCGTCGTACAGCGGTATCCGGACCTGTTCCACGAGCATTGCGTTGTCGCTTACGTCGGGACTGCCGAAGCGGCCGGCCACGGTGTTGTCGCTCATCCAGTCCTCGATCTTCATGCTCAGGTCCATCATGTCCACCTCGTTGCCGCTGGCCTTTTTCACACGTAGGGTCACCTCGCGTCCGTTGGCGAACATGTCGTCGAAGTGGCGCATGAGGTCGGCGTTGAACCCATCGAGGTAACTCACTACGGCCTCGGCGAGCAGTTCGGCGGTGACGGCCTGGCCGGAGGGCTGCCCTACCCCCGACTTCGCGGCCACTTGCTTGTTCGTATAGGCATCGAGGCCTTGCAGGTTGAAGGTGATGGATCGGCCGCGCGGCGATTGGTTCACCGTGTAATCGATCTGCATGATGATATCGCACTTGGCCACCTTCATCAGCTTGTCGATCGGGGTCTCCTCCAGGTCCATCATGTTGTCCGTAGCGGCCTCGGCTTCCAGGCTCTTGAGGGATTGTTCCAGATCCTTCAGGGGGAAGCCGCGCTCGGCCATCAGTTCGCCGAGCTTGGCGATCACCAAACGCAGGTCGGAATCGGTCTGTAGGGCCTTCTTGTGATCCGGCAGCATGGTGGCGGTGCCTTGGTTATCGTATTTCAGGATGAAGCCGTTCTTGTTGCACCAGACATCGGCAGGCACCACCATGATGGTGGGCTTCTTGGCCTGGCCGAAGAGGGCGGTGGAGAGGAACAGCGCGCAGAGCGCGGTGAACAGGTTGGTTCGCATGGGTGGAGGTGGTTAGGGTTGGTCTTGGATGATACCGTCGGAAACGAGGCGTTGTCTGAGTTCGCTGCGGAGCACACGCACGATCAGTGCGTGCGATACGCTGCCCCGGCCGGTGGACCGGTCGCGCATCACGCGGCGCCCCAAGCGCTCGTCCTCGGTAGTGGTGAAGGCCTTGTAGGGCCCGTCGTCGGCGAAGAAGGTATTGAAGTAGCGCTCGTGTTTGCGCTGAGCGTTCACCTCGGTCACCAGCGGACGCGTTTCGCATTCAGCCTTGCCTTCGCGGATGCCGTTGAAGAGCACGTCACGCACGGCGTTCTTGCGGGCTTGTTCGATGGCATCGGACCGGTTGCGCCCGTTGCCATAGGCTTTCAGGGTCTGCGAGCCATCGAGTTCCACCCCCATGCATTCGGTGGGGTTGGAGAAGTTGCCAGCGGTACGGCCGGATTGCGCGGCGAGGTCGATCGCCGAAAGCAGCAACAGGGACAGGAGGATCTTGTGCATTGCCATGGGATCGGTGTTGTTCAGAAGCCGCTACCCAGCCCTTTGATGATGCCGGCCGCCTCCAAGTGTCTCCGTAGGTCGGCCACGGCCACCGTGGTGATGATGCCGACCTTGTACTCCTTGCCCACCTTCAGCCGCTCGGGCGCGGTGTCGCCGGAATTGCTCACGAACTTCATGTAATCACCGCCATCGGCGAAGAAGGGCTCGAAGAAGTCCGCTTTGGTATTCACCAGGTTCGGGTCGGAGGAGAGGGCCGGTCGCCCTTGGATACGGTCCTTGCCGGCGTAGCCTTTGAAGATGATGCCGTGTACGGCGTTCTTCTTGGCTTGCTCGATGGCTACGATGGCACGCTTGGAATAGGTCCACACCTTGAATACATAGGTGCCTTCCTTGCCTTCGCCAACGGCTTCCAGCTCGTAACGCCATTCGTCGGTGTCTTTTTCGGCTTTCTTCCGGGCCTGGCCGGAGGTGATCGAAGGGAGCGTGAGGAAAAGGGTCAAGGTTGCAAGGGCGGGGATCAGGGGTCGCATGGGGTGGTTGTTGTTGGTGGTGGTCAGAATCGGATCTTGAGGGCGAGCATGGTGCTCAGCAGGGCTTTGGACTCGAAGGCTTTCGCGAGGTCGGCTGCCTCCTGGCCGAGCCCATCGCCGGCCGTGGTGCTGTGGACGATTGCGCCGGTCTTGTCATCGTCATCGAACTTGTACTTGCTGCGTAGGTTCATCATGGGGCGGACCTCCAACGCGAACAGGGTGCCGACATGGAACCCGATACCCGTTCCCACGGAGATCACACGGCTCTTGTAGGCGAGGTACTTCTTGTCGCTTTCTGAACCATCGTAGTTGAAATTGAAGGTGGTGATGCCATAGCCCACCGTGGGTTCCACGTACACGTTCCCGCGCCGGGTGAAGTAGATCTCCTTAGAGAGCACGCCGCCGAAGAAGAGCCCCGAACCTTTCCAAAGCGTGCTGGGGCTGGCTTGCAGGCGCCGGGTATGGACCAAGCCGTTGCCATCCAGGTCGCTGGCCAGGGGGATCCCCAGGTGTGCGCCGATATAGAGGCCAGGCCAGCTCACCAACCTGCCCAGGTTGCCTTTCACCGTGGCCGCAGGTCCGGACATCAGAGCATCGCTCACTGTCCAACCACCGGAGACGTTCACCCCCAGGTCGTTCTTGGCGATCAGCAGATCGCCCGCCCGCAACGCTTTGCCACCTTGCTGTTTGAAGTACGATGGGGCGCTGTTGCCGGTGGCCACGCTCTCGTTGTTCGCGGCGTTGGTCACCCGTACGGTTCCCCGGCGCACGGCCTTCAGTTCACCTTGGCGCAGTTTCATCTCATAGGCGAAGAAGCGGTGGTCCGTGGCCAACCCTTCCTTGGTGCCCAGCTTGGCGGTCACCGCCATGGGCCAGTCGTTCATCACCGGAGCCCGGGGGTTGAAGTCGGTCACACTGCGCGAGAAGCGCCGGATCGCGGTTTCCTGGATCTCCGCGGGGAATTTGTTCAGCAGCAGTTCCACGGGCGGTTTCTCCGCGGGCATGCCCAGCAGGTTCTTGGGCTCCATGGGTTGCAGTTCTTGGAGCTTGCCGTTGGTGCTGCTGATCCACTGGAGCGGGAAGGAGGCTTGTGCCCAGTTGGCGGCTCTGGTGGCATCGTGGCTTTCACGCGGATTCCAATACTGCTGGGTGAACTGGAATTCCACACTGTCGTTCCACGCCAGCTTGAACAGGTCGGCCCGGTATTCCACGCTCCAGCCTTCCATCTTCTCCTCCACTTTGCCCTTCTTGGTGGTCACCGTGCGGGTGGGGTTCTCCTTGGTCACACCGATGATCTCGTACACCACCAGGTAGGTCTTGTCCAGGAGCTGCCAGCCTTGGTCACTGGACCGGTCGATCTTGGTCTGCCGGTTCAGGATCACATCGAGGTCGGTCTTGGTATAGTCGCCACGCTGTAAGATGGTCTCGGTGCCCATACCTCCTTGTTCATCGCGGTTGAACCATTTCGCCACCAGGTCGCGGCTCAGCGGGTTCAATGCCGCATGCAGGTCGTTCACGCGCACGGCTTGGTCCGTGGTGTTGATGGCCTTGGCGATGGTGGAGGCCTGCACCCGATGGTCGTCGAACTTATTGGGTACGGGGAGGGCCTTGAACGCTTCGTAGATGCGTTCCTTGTTGGCGTCGTGTTGGGTGATCAGGGCCACGGACATCGCGGGTCGCATGTACTTCACCGCAGGCATCCCTGCGGTTTGGGCGGTGATGATCAACGTGGTGAGCGCGGCGGTCAACGTGGCCACGGTACGGGGTACCCGGCGAATGCTTTTATAGATGGTGGAGAACATGGGGTGGTGGTTTCGGTGGTGGTGTGATGCCGAGTGCAAGTTGCCTGCCGTTCTTCATGCGCAGTATGGGGTGTTCGTAGTTGGCGGTATTCCGGTCGTAGGTGGTGCTTTTTCCGAGGGATCCGGTATTGGTATAGACCCTTTATGCGGGCATGCCCAACCGCTACGGGTCGGTCGGCCCGGCATTCGGCACCCTGGCGCACCGGAACCGGATCGGAGAACCGTTCACCAGAGCCGATCGGCATCACCGAACTTCGCCCCCATGCGCATCAAAGACATCACCAAAGCCTTGGAGGGCTGGGCGCCGCGCGCGCTTCAGGAGGAGTACGACAACAGCGGTCTTCAAGTGGGCGATCCCGCAACGGAGATCACCTCGGCGCTCGTTTGTCTCGATTGTACCGAAGCCGTGGTGGAAGAGGCCGCCCGCCTGGGGTGTGGCCTCATCATCAGCCACCATCCGGTGATCTTCCGCGGATTGAAAAGCCTTTCGGGCAATGGCTACGTGGAGCGTACGGTGCTTGCCGCCATCCGGCATGGCATCGCGTTGTACGCCATCCACACCAACCTGGACAACGTCATTTCCGGAGTGAACGGGGAGATCGCAGCGCGCCTCGGGTTGACCCACGTTCGCGTACTGGCCCCCAAGCCGGGCCAGTTGTCCAAGCTCATCGTCTTCAGCCCGGCGGCCCATGCGGAGGCCGTTCGCACCGCCATGTTCAAGGCCGGGGCGGGCACCATCGGGGCGTACGACGAATGCAGCTTCAATGCCGATGGCGTGGGCACTTTCCGTCCTGGCGAAGGCACCGATCCGTATGTGGGCACACGGGGCGAGCGGCACAGCGGTCCCGAAGTGCGCATCGAGGTGATCGTACCCGCCGTGGTGCAGCAAGCGGTGGTGGCGGCCATGATCAGCGCACATCCGTACGAGGAGGTGGCTTACGACCTCGTTCCGCTGGTCAATGCGCATCCGGGTGTGGGGGCGGGCCTGATCGGCGAGCTGGAGAAGCCCTTGGACGAGACCGTCTTCCTCGCTATGCTGAAGGCGACGTTCGGGCTGCAGGTGGTGCGCCATACCGCCCTGCTCGGTAAACCGGTGCGAAGGGTCGCATTGTGCGGAGGGTCAGGGGCTTTCCTGGTGGGGAAGGCCAAGGCCGCCGGGGCCGATGCCTACCTCACGGGAGACCTCAAGTACCACGAATTCTTCGACGCGGATGGAAGGCTCCTCCTGGCCGATATCGGGCACTATGGCAGTGAGCAATTCACCATGAACCTGATCCAGCGCCGGTTAGGGGAACTTTTCCCTACTTTTGCCGTCCGTTTGACGGAAAACGTCACGGATCCCATATACCATTACTGACCCATGGCGAAGAGCGACGTGAAGGCTCCGGAGAAGGAAGTAAAGGCCCCCAAGAGCGGTGCCGCATCGAAAACGGACATCACCGTGGCCGAGAAGCTTGTCGAGTTGTACCGCTTGCAACACATCGATTCGCAGGTGGATAAGATCCGCATTCAGCGGGGTGAACTGCCGCTGGAGGTGCAAGACCTGGAAGATGAGGTGGCTGGTCTGGAGACACGCATGAAGAAGCTCCAAGATGAGCTGGCCGAGATGGAGACCCAGGTGACCGATAAGCAGAACCTGATCAAGGACGCCAAGGGCCAGATCAAGAAATACGAAGGCCAACAGGCCAAAGTGCGCAACAACCGGGAGTACGATTCGCTCACCAAGGAGGTTGAGTTCCAGAACCTGGAGATCCAGCTGGCCGAAAAGCGCATCAAGGAGGCCAAAGCGCAGATCGATGCCAAGAAGGTGGTGGTGGAGGAAAGCAAGGCCCGCCACGACGATCGCAAGAAGGACCTGGAGTTGAAGCGTAAGGAGCTGGACGATATCGTCGCGGAGACCGAGAAGGAGGAGAAGGACCTCACGAAGAAGAGTGAAGCCGCTGCCAAGCACATCGAAGCGCGCTTGTTCAACGCCTACCAACGCATTCGGACCAACGCGCGCAATGGCTTGGCCGTGGTTCCCGTGGAGCGCGGTAGCTGTGGAGGCTGCTTCAACAGCATTCCACCCCAGCGCCAATTGGACATCGCCAGCCACAAGAAACTCATCGTTTGCGAGCACTGCGGTCGTATCCTCGTGGATGAGTACGTGGTGGACCGCGTGAAGGGCGAGAATTGATCACTTACGGAACGAACATGAAAGGCCCCGGATCCGTCCGGGGCCTTTGCTATTCAGTGGTCTGCCGAGGTTATGCCCCGTGCCGGTCGTACATCCAATTGCGGCCGAAGAGGCATGGCATTTCTACGGGCCGATAGAGGAGGCATAGCGGGGACTACGGCGAAGGTCCCACGGTGATGCAGCGGGTGGGACCCGCGGGTCTTGCTATTGGAACTCCCCAGCGTATCGACCCGATCGATCGAACACCGTGGTACCTCCCCCTGCCCATCGGAGAGGCACCATGCATCGCCGGGCCATGGAGTTCGCCGTGGAGAGCTGGCCGGGGAAGGAAGGCCGGGTGGATGGACCGGCACTTCGCAATACCATCCGCATCAAGGCCTGATCGCGATCGTCAACAGGGTGCGTACCGTGTTGCGTTCTTCCCGGATCGAATTGGCCAAAGCAGGGTCGTACGGGAAGTAGTTGAAATGGCTCTCGATATAGTTCGCACCCAGGTCCACACTGAGGTGATCCGTGCGGTAGCCCAGGCCACCCGCGTAGGTGCGTGTGGCTTGTGCATGCATCATATCGTCGATCCGGTAGGCATCCGGCACGAAGCCCCAGCCCAGGCGGAAGTACCAGGCACCACTTCGCCACTCGGTTCCGGCACGTACACTGTGCGTGGGCCGGAACACCTGGCGGATCACCTCGTTCTCCGAGGTGAAGGTGTAATTGTCGTCCAACTGGTTCCCGGGCCTGAAGCGCATGGTGGTATGATCCGCGTACGTATAGTCCACGCTCACCAGGCCGTGCTGCCCCACGATGTACGCTGCACTGGCCACCGCGCGGAATGGGCTGGATAGCTTGTAAGCGAAGACACCATCGGGCGATGAGGAGGTATACGTCGTACGTCCGTCCGTGGCAGAAGGTGTGCGGAAGGTGGTGTTCATGCTCGTGTTGTAGGCATCGTTCATGGTCATCCACATCGGACCATGGAACGCCAGACCAGCACGGAACCGATCATGGAAGCGGTAGATCACACCGGCTTTCAGTTCCACGCCATTGCCGGCGATGGAGAGCTCTTCGCGGTAGCGCAACTCCTTCAGGTCGATGCTGGCGTCGGGTACGGTCTCCGTATGGATCCGGGTGTGCTTATAGCGGTAGCCCACGATCCCGAGGGACATCCCGAGGTAGAGCCGGTCCATGTAGTTGCCGCTATAGAAGAAGGCCGTGTTGTTGGTGGCGCCGCGTGCATCGATGGTGATGGATTGGTCCACCAAAGCGCCTGCGGGCAAGGCGGGCACATAACTGCGCCCCAGGGTGTCGGTAGGGTCCACCGGGTTTATCGCATAGGTGTCGTAGGCCAGCCCAGCGTCGAAGCCATGGGTGGCGTACAGGTCGTTGGCCAGCGTTCCTTCGGCCTTCCCGGCGAGATCGTCCAGGATCGAGGTCCGCACCCCATCGGCCAACGCCTGCCTGCCCCAATGGTGCGTTGCCTGCCGGTTGAAGATGACACCGAAGGTGCTGCTGCGCCAGTCGCTACCCGCCTGTTCGGCGGGTGAGTTCAGGATCAGGGCCAGGTTGCTGAAGTTGAACCGCGCCTTCTGGTCGGTCGTTAGCGTACCGTTGTATCGGCTGTGGGCCGTGTTCACATCGAGCGCCGGTGTGAAGGAGATCTCGCTGGTGCGGTACAGTCCAAGGCCGGCCGGATTGATCGCCACGGCCACCGGATCGGCCCCCAAGGCGCCGAAGGCGTTGGCCATGCCGTTGCTGCGCGCGGTACCCCCTTGGGTCAGCGTGCTGAAACGAAGCGCGTCCGTTTCGTTCTGCGCCCAGGTACTGCAGGCCAGGTTGATGAGCAATGCGGCGCCTAGATACCGCCAAATGGTCTGCTCCATGATCCATGCGCCGAGGTTTGGCGCCGTTGTTCGTTGAGCGTGAATGATCGGTCAGCGACGACCGGGACTGGTACGCGTGCCACCACCGCCCCCACCACTGTTCCCCCCGCCACGCGAAGGGCTTGACCGGCTTCCGCCGTCGCCACCGCCGAATCCGGGGTTCCGGCTCGGAGCGCTGCGTTCCACGCCCCGCGTGGGCGCCCCTTGGCGCGTGCTATGGTCGCGTTGCAGGCTAGTGCCGCGCTCGCGCGATGGGGTGGTGGTGCCGATGGGGGTAAGGGATGATCGCTCCTGGCGGACGGAGGGAGCTGCGGTTCCCCGCCGTTCCGGTGCGGGTGCCAGGCCCACGGGGTTGCGCGCAGCGCGCCGTACCCCGCTCGCCGAAGATGTGCCCGTGCGCGAGCCCACCGTGTTCCGGTGTTGCACCACGGTGTTCCGGAAAGAGGTGCCATCGCCGATGATCACCGGAACGTACCCGCCATAGCAGTTCCCCCAAGGGCTGTAATAGTGCCCATAGCCATAGCCCCAGCCGTTCCAACCCCACGGTGAGCAACTGTAAGGGGAGTACCAGCCCCAGGGCGAGTTCCACCTCCATGGATCGTACCCCCAGCCGTAGCGGTACCAACCGGAGTACATGCCGGTGCCGTAGCCCAAGCTCAGGTTCCAGCCAGAGCCCCAGCCACTGCCCCAGCCCATGTTCATGCCCCCGCCCCAGCCCGGCCCGATCCACCCGGTCTGCCAGCCCATGGGCGCCGCATTGAAGCCGAATCGTCCGTAGTTGTAGTAGTACGGGTCGTTGTACGTCAGGTCATAATAGCTCCGGGTGGTACCCAGGGCTTCCGAGGTGCCGGGGTCGTAGTACGCATCACCCGCAGGTGGCGCCACCTCCGGCGCATCGTTCTTCACCGGAGTGGTTGTGACCACGGGTGCCGAGGAAGGTAGGTAGTACACATCGTCGGCCACCGAAGCCGTGGGCTGTAAGGTGCTGCACGAGGCCAGGAACCCCGCCGTGGCCATCGCGAAAAGCATTCGTTGCATGGTCTTCATCTCCGTTCCCGCATTAACGGGGCGCCTCGGCGCCAACCGGTGTTATGTACTTTAGCCGCCTCAAACCCAAGTACAAAAATAATACCACGCAAAGGGGATGGCCGACAACTTGACCAAACGGGCGGATGACTATGCCCAGTGGTATAACGACCTGGTGCTCAAGGCCGACCTGGCCGAGCACAGCGATGTTCGGGGCTGCATGGTGATCAAGCCCCACGGCTATGCCGTATGGGAGAAGATGCAGGCGGCCCTGGATCGGATGTTCAAGGACACGGGCCATGTCAATGCCTATTTCCCGTTGTTCATCCCCAAGAGCTACTTAGCCAAGGAGGCCAGCCATGTGGAAGGCTTCGCCAAGGAGTGTGCCGTGGTCACCCACTATCGGTTGAAGAGCGACCCTGAGCACGGCGTGGTGGTGGATCCCGAGGCCAAGCTGGAAGAGGAGTTGATCGTGCGGCCCACCAGCGAGACCATCATCTGGAACACGTACCGGGGTTGGGTGAAGAGTTACCGCGACCTGCCATTGCTCATCAACCAATGGGCCAACGTGGTGCGCTGGGAGATGCGCACGCGCCTGTTCTTGCGCACCGCGGAATTCCTCTGGCAAGAGGGTCACACCGCCCATGCCACCAAGCAAGAGGCCATCGAGGAGACCGAACGGATGCTGGAGGTGTACCGCACCTTCGCCGAAGAGTGGCTCGCCATGCCCGTGATCAAGGGCATCAAAACGGCGAGTGAGCGCTTCGCCGGAGCCGAAGAGACCTATTGCATCGAGGCCATGATGCAGGATGGCAAGGCCCTGCAAGCGGGCACCAGCCATTTCCTGGGCCAGAACTTCGCCAAGGCCTTCGACGTGCTCTTCACCAACAAGGAGAACAAGCAGGAGCATGTCTGGGCCACCAGCTGGGGCGTGAGCACCCGCCTGATGGGCGCCCTGATCATGACCCACAGCGATGACCATGGACTGGTGCTGCCGCCGAAGCTGGCGCCCGTGCAGGTCGCCGTGGTGCCCATCGCCAAGAACGTGGAACAGCTGGACGCGATCCGCACGTACGTGGCCCCGGTGCTCGCCGAGCTGCGCGCGAAAGGCATCACGGTGAAGTTCGACGACGATGACACCAAGAAACCCGGCTGGAAATTCGCCGAATACGAGTTCAAGGGCTATCCGGTGCGGATCGCCATTGGCCCGCGCGATATGGAGAACGGCACCGTGGAGGTGGCCCGCCGCGATACCTTGGAGAAGCAGGTGATGCAGGTCGCTGACCTGGCCGACAAGGTCCAGCATCTGCTGGAGGCCATTCAATCCAACCTGTATCAGAAGGCGCTGGCCCTGCGCGAACGGTACACCCGCGCGGTGGACACCTACGATGAATTCAAGGCGGCCATCGAAGAAGGCGGCTTCATCCTGGCCCATTGGGATGGTACGGCCGAGACCGAAGAGAAGGTGAAGAACGAGACCAAGGCCACCATCCGCTGCATTCCCCTGGATGGCGACCGTACCCCGGGCCGCTGCATGGTCACCGGGGCCCCCAGCGCACATCGTGTCATCTTCGCCAGGGCCTACTAATGGGACACAGCAGCAGCGACACCTCATCGCCACGCGACCTGATCGTACGGACCATGCTGGCCAAATCGGCCATGAAGCAGAACGTCTTCATGGCCACCACCGACCTGTTCCAGCAGTTGAAGGAGGTGCTTCAGGAGATCGCGGCGGACCTGGAACAGGCGGTGACCGGTAAGGATCCTCGACTGGTGGTCTCCTTCACCGACAAGGGGGCATTGGCCTGTGAACTGCGCGTGGCCGGTGATTCGCTCATCTTCCACATGCATACCAACGTGTTCCGGATCGACCAGAGCCATAGCCTCTGGAAGACCAGCTACCTGGCCGAGGACGAGATGCGGGGCTACTTCGGGGTGATCAACGTCTACAACTTCCTCACCGATTCGTTCAAATTCAATCGGGAGCGCGACCTGGGCTATCTCGTGGCGCGGCTCCTTCTCAACAAGGACCATCACTTCATGGTGCAGGGCAAGCGCCAGATGGGCTTTTTGTACAACGATCTGGCCAACGATCGCATGGACCCCGTGCGGCTCAAGGAAGTGCTTCACTCCCTGGTGAACTACGTGTTGGAGTTCGATCTGTTGGCCCCGCCTTACGAACAGGTGCAGCAGGTCACCGTGAGCGAGATGAACGAGCTCAACGCCAACGTACACATCAGCACGGGAAAACGTCTGGGCTTCCGTTTTCAGGCCGATGGCGACGAACCTCATTGAAAGTTGTTTGGAATTTCGCCGAACTGTATACATTTGCGCCCTCGTTCACCTGAACCGGCCTTGTTGGCGGTGGATGAGTTGACATCGTGGCCCGTTCGTCTAGGGGTTAGGACGCGTCCCTTTCACGGATGAAACAGGGGTTCGATTCCCCTACGGGCTACTGGGTACTGGCCCCGCTGGCAACAGCGGGGCCTTCCTGTTCCATATGGGTCCGACCGCCGACTCTGGATCGCCCCTGTAACCGCGCCAGCCTTCCCCACGTATCTTTGGCCTTGTCCTGTGCCCAAGGCGGAATTTCAACGGCGCATCATCCATCGGTGGGATGAGCGGTGTAACGGGTGCGGGACGGGTATAACAACATACGCATGCGCATACGGAACGCAGGAGTCCTGTTCATCGGTTTGGCGATGCTGACCCTTGGAGGCTGCATCGGAAGCAAGACCATCAACTACCTGAACGACCCTTCGCTGAGCAACGGCTCCAGCAAGCTCTTCGAGAACCGCAAGTTCGAATATCGTCTTCAGGTGAACGATGTGCTCTCCATCCGCGTGATGGGGTTGGACGATGCCACCAGCCGGTTCTTCAACGTGGAAAGCCAGGCGAACGGGAGCATCGTGACCGATGCGGCCATGTACGTGAACGGCTATTCGGTGGATAAGAACGGGCAGGTGCAACTCCCCACCGTTGGCAAGATCAAGGTGCAAGGGCTCACCATCGGCGAAGCACAGGAACTGGTCCAGCGCAAGATCAACGAATTCTTCACCAATGCCACGGTGATCCTGAAGATGGTGAACTGGCGGTTGAGCGTGTTGGGCGAAGTGAGCCGCGCGGGATCCTATCAAGTGTACAACAACCAGATCACCATCCTCGACGCCTTGGCCATGGCGGGTGGGCCGAACGAGTTCGCCGATAAATCGCACGTGACCCTGATGCGGCAAAGCGAGCGTGGGGTACAGGCCTTGTACGTGGACCTCTCCGACACGCAGGTGTTGAGCTCCGAGTACTACTACCTCTTGCCCAACGACATCGTGTACGTGCCCGCCCTTCGCGCCCGGCCGGGCAGGCTGAACCTGGAACTCGTCACCATCCTGGTGGGAGCCACCACGGCGGCGGCCTTGTTGTACACCGCCATCAACAACGCCAAGTGATGAACGTCGCTCCTTCCACGGACACCATCGACCTGCGCGCGATATTCGGGAAGATCCGATCCCGGTGGTGGTGGTTCCTGATCACCGTGCCTCTGGCGCTGGCCGTGGCGATCGCCTACGTGAAGACCACGCCGAAGAAGTTCGATGTGGGGGCGGTCATGCTCCTGGGCAACAAGAAGCGCACCGGGTTCAGCGAGAACTCCGAGTTCATCAAGGGCACTTCCTACCTCAGCAACAGCGTGGACCTGGAGGATAACCTGGCCGTGCTCACCTCCAACAAGATCATGACCAGTACGCTCCAGCGGCTGGATTTCGGGATCAGCTACTACGCCACCAAGTACTTCCTCAAACAGGAGCAGTACGCCTACCCGCCCTTCTTCGTGAAGCTGGACAGCATGGCCATCCAGGTGATCGATGTCCCCATCGAAGTGGAGGTGGACCGCGCGGCACGGACCTACCGTGTGAAAGCCCAGGGCAAGAACGTGCGATTGTATAACGTGAAGACCCAGGAGGTGCTGCCGGAATTGATCGAGAAGTACGAAGTGGACCAGGTGGTGCCGATGGATTCCATGTTCGTGGGCGACCGCCTGAGCTTCCGGATCAAGTTCCCGGAGGATCGTGTGTACGACAAGAACACGAAGTACCATTTCGAGATCTATAGCCTAAAGGACCTGGTACGGGTGTACCGGGCCATGACCATGGCCGTGCCGTTGAGCGACGAAAGCAACGTGGTCAACCTCAGCATCCAGGTGGAGGTGGTGGAGAAGGGGCAGGCGTTCCTCAACAAGTTGATGGAGACCTACATCGACTACGAGTTGGACAAGCAGCAGCAGAAGGGGCGTAAGACCATCGACTTCATCGACAAGCAGATCGGTACGGTTTCCGATTCGTTGCAGAAGGTGGAGAACAGCATGGAGCAGTTCCGTGGTGTGAGCGGAGGCATGATCAACACGGCGAGCACCCAGGATGCCCTGTTCCAGGAACGGAGCCGCCTGGAAGATGAGCGCTCCAACATCCTGAAGCGCCGGAACTACTGCTCGTCGGTCCTGAGCAAGATCCGCTCCTCGTCGGACCTGCGCAACGTACCGGCCCCCTCCTCGTCGGGGATCGACGACCCGGTGCTGAACAACCTGGTGATCGAGATCACCAAGCTTTCCGCCGACCTGGCCGCGCAGAACCTGAGCACCGGTGCACGGAGCAACCCCACGGTGATCGCCATGGAGCGCAAGCTCAACAACCTGAAGAGCTCCTTGGCACAGACCGCCGAGAGCCTGGTGGAGCAGGCGGACATCAGTTTGGCCGAGGTGAATCGACGCCTGGGCCGTACGAACTTCCAGTACAGCCAGCTGCCGGAGAACGAGCGCCAGCTGGTGAACATCGAACGGAAGTTCAAGCTGAGCGACAACCTGTACAACTACCTGATGGAGAAGCGTGCCGAGGCCGGCATCGCCATCGCCAGCGACCAGGTCGACAAGTCCGTGGTGGACACGGCCCGCATGCTGGGCTTCAAACACGTGTCGCCCAGCAAGAGCAAAGTGCTTGGACTGGCGTTCTTCCTGGGGCTCTTCCTCCCTGTGGGGTTCATCTTCCTGCGCGATCTGGTCCGGGACCGGATCGACAATGTGGAAGAACTCAAGCGCCTGAGCCGCCTGCCTGTGCTCGCCGTGATCCCCGCCAGCAAGCGCAAGCGGATCACCGCGGATGAGCCCAAGTCCTTGCTCGCCGAATCGTTCCGTACGGCACGGGTCAACCTGCATTACCTGAACGCGAACTCCGCGCGGCAGGTGATCGGATTCACCTCCTCATCGAGCGGCGAGGGCAAGACCTTCTGCGCCGTGAACCTGGCCACCGTGATGGCACAGGCCGGCAAACGGGTGCTGCTGATCGATGCCGACATGCGGCGGCCCAACGTGGCGCGTATGCTGGAGTTGGCCGAAGGCCCTGGACTTTCCACCTGGCTCATCGGCGAGACCACGCTGGACAAGCTCATCGGCCGCACCGATGTGCCAGGGCTGGACGTGATCACCGCGGGGCCGATCCCGCCGAACCCGCTGGACCTGGCGGAAAGCCCGAAGATGGCCGAACTCATCACGGCGGTGCGGGGACGGTACGACCAGGTGGTGATCGACGCATCACCGCTGGGGCTGGTGAGCGAATACGTGCTCTTGATGCAGTTGGTGGATGTGACCCTGTACGTGGTGCGCGAGGGTAAGACCGGCCGCAGCGCCCTGCGTATGATCAACGAGATGGTCGACCAGAAGAAGGTGACCAACGTTGACCTGGTCCTCAATGATGTGCGTAGCCGGAACGATGAGGGCTACGGCTACTACACGAAGTAGGCGGGAGGGCACCAATGACCCAGTCGGCGGGATTCCGGAAATACCTGAACAACTTCTCCTGGTTGTTCGTGGACCGCGTGGTGCGCATGGGGCTGATCCTGGCCACCACGATCATCGTTAGCCGGTATCTTGGCGTGGAGCGTATCGGCCAGCTCAACTATGCACTGGCCATCGTAAGCATCGCCATGGTGCTCACCTCATTGGGTGCCAACGAGATCGTTGCGCGCGACTTGGTGCGGCACCCCGAACGGCGCGATGAGCTGCTCGGAAGCACCTTCGCCATCAAGCTCGCGGGGGGCATCGCGCTCAACGTAGGGCTCTTCATCTATGTCCTGGTGAAGGGCATGGACGCGTTCACCGTGCTGTTGGTCATGATCACGGCGTCGGCCGAGTTGCTGAAATGGAGCACGGTGATCGACTACTATTTCATGGCCCAGGTCCGGGGCAACGTGGCCGCCAAGGTCAACATCGCCAGCACCCTGATCTCATCGGGGTACAAACTGCTGTTGGTCTGGTACCAAGCACCGCTGATCTGGTTCGCTTGGGGCTATTTCGCCGAAACGCTCACCTACACGCTGGGTTTCGTATGGGTCTATCAACGCAATGGCCTTCGCCTCCGCAGTTGGAAGCCCCGCTGGCGCATGGTGCGCTACATCCTCGACCAAAGCTGGCCGATGCTCCTCTATGGCTTCGCCCTGCAGGCCCAGCTGAAGATCGACCAGGTGATGATCAAGGACCTGCTCAGCAGCAGGCTTGGTGAGACCTTCGCGAACATCGAGCTGGGCCAGTATTCCATCGCGGTGAAGATGTTGGAGGCCATCGCCTTCATGCCGCTCATCGTGCAATTGGCGGTGGCGCCGGCCATCGCCAAGGCCCGGATAGTGGATGTCTCCCTGTACCACGAACGGCTCACCAACCAGTATCGGTTGATGTTCGCGATGTTCCTGGTCACCGCCATCCCGATGTACTTCCTTTCCGAGTGGGGCATCGTGTTGCTCTACGGGGAGGAGTTCCGCGAGGCCGGTCGGTTGCTCGCGCTCTTCGCCTTCCGCCTGGTGTTCTCGTACATGGGTGTGGCCAAGGGGAGTTTCATCACCAATGAGAGCCTGTTCAAGTTCTCGCTGATCACCTCGGTGCTTGGCGCGGTGATCAACATCAGCCTCAACGCCTGGTTGATCCCGTGGCTGGGCGCGCGTGGGGCGATCTGGGCATCGGCCATTTCCTTCTTCGTGAGCATATTCGTGGTGGATCTTTTTACGGCGCGCACACGTATCAACTTCCGCTTGATGATGAACGGTATGTTGACGTTCTGGAAATTGCGGGCGGCGAAATGATGGAATTGGTGCGATCATGAGCGAGTTCACCCCAACAGCTCCGTTGCGGACCGCGGTCCTGCTCACGGCGTTCAGCCGGTACGACACCGCCTCGCGGGTGATGGAGTCCATTCGTGCGGCCAGGCCCCCCAGGCTCTATTTCGCTTGCGACGGACCGCGCAACGCGGAGGAGAAGGTGCGTACCGACAAGGTCCGCAGCCTGGTGGATCACGTGGATTGGCCGTGCGAGGTGCATACCCGTTTCGCCGAGACCAACCAGGGGCTGAAGAAGGCCATGATCGGGAACATGGACTGGTTCTTCAGCAACGAGACCGAAGGGATCGTGTTGGAGGACGATACCGCGCCGGTGCTGAGTTTCTTCTGGTTCTGCGAGGAGTTGCTGGAGCGCTACCGGAACGACCAGCGTATCTGGTGGATCCTGGGCAACAATCTGATGGCCGACCCGCTGGCCAGGCCCGAAGGCTCCTACTATTTCTCGCAGCATGGCTATGGTGCACCCTGGGGGTGGGCGGGCTGGAGGCGTTCCTGGGAGCGTTATGATGGTGATATGCAGGCCTGGCCCAAGGTTAAGGACACCCCGGAGTGGAACGCCTTCTTCCTGAGCCGCGCCGAACGCCGCGAAGCCCAGGCCCTCTTCGAGGCCACATGGAGCGGGGCCATCAAGACCTGGGATTTCCAGCACGATTTCGCTCGTATCCTGCATAAGGGCATCACCATCATCCCGGAGCACAACCTGGTGCGCAACATCGGTTTCGAGGGTACGGGCACCAACACCGTCCAAGGCTTCGATCCGCGGAATGTGGACAACGCCTGCGACACGCCCTTCCCGTTGGTGCACCCTACGGAAGTGGTGGTGGACGAACTCCGCGACCTGGTGTACTTCAATACGTTCATCCGTCCGCCGCTTTTCAGACGGGTGAAATCAACGGTGAAGAGCCTGCTGCCCCGCCAAGTGGACGAGGCGATCACTCCATTCCTCTCGAAGCTGCAGAAGAAGCTCGGGGGGTGATCTTCCTCCGAAGGCCGCCCATCGGAAAGGACGAAGCCGCATCTTTGTGAGGTCGTCTTAACCGCATCTCCGTGCTGCTGTCCAAGCGCAAGCTCATCAACGCCCTCTTCCTGCTCTCGTTCCCGATCTATGGGATCGGCATGTATGTAGGGTATAAGTCGAGCATCTCGCAAGGTACCGTAGTGGCAGTGGCCGGGTTCCTGGCCATCATCTTCATCCATGTCTTCGACCTCATCGCGCAGCGCAGCGTTCGTAGCATGGTCACCGCCAAATACTGGTGGGGTCTCCTTTTCCTGATCTCGCTCATAGCGTCGATGTGGAAGGCCCTTGGCGAGCATTTTCCAGGAGCTACCATGGCGAATACCGTGGCGTACACCATCATGTTCCTGGCACCGTTCCATGCCGCCATCATCGTGCACATACGCAACCGGGATCAACCCGATTTCGATTTCGCACGCATGGTGCTCATCAGCCTGTGCTTGTTCCTGGGCATCAACCTGCTGGGCGTGGCGGTGGGCATGCGCAACGTGTTGCATCACATCGATGGTCGCCTCAACCTGCCATTCGTGCTGGGGATCTACGATGCCGCCCACATGCTGGCCATGATCAACCTCATGCTGCTGTTCTACATGAAGGATCCCGTGAAACGCCCGGTGAGGTTCCTGGGCTTGCTCGTGTTCTTCCTGGTGAACATGGTGCTCATGCTGAAGGTGAACAGCCGTCTATCGTTCATGACCTTCATCCTGCTCATGGGGCTCTTCATGTTCCGTATGGTCGGCCGTGCAAAGCTGATGTTCCCGCTGTCGCTCTTCACCATGAGCCTCCTCACCAACTTCGCACTGCTGGTCTACACCATCCTCACCCTGCCGTTCATGCAGGCCATCGTATCGCGGGTGAACAAGGAGGATGTCACCACCTTCAACAACCGCACCACGGTTTGGGATGTGGGGTGGAACTGGCTGGAGAAGGACCGCCACGGACTGCTCCTGGGCCATGGCTACCAGGGGCAGATCCACCTCAAGGGCTGGGATCACATTGCCGTCGTCTTCAATGTGAAGGACGTACAGAACGTTCACATGCACAGCACCTTCATGCAGACCCTGATCAACCAGGGTGTCGTGGGCTATGCGTTGTTGCTGGTGGTGGTTTGGTTCACCTTCCAGTACTTCCGGAAGCGTTATCGTGAGGGGGCGTTGGAAGCGCCGCTGTTCGCCCTGGTGGTGTACATGCTGTTCATCCTCCAGATCGATATCGTCTGCTACGGTAACGATTTCGGCAATGCGCTGCTTTTCTGTGTGTTCGCCATGGTAGTGATGGACCCCAAGCACATCACCCGGAAGCCACGTGCCTTGGATGGAGACCTGCTGGCGCCAGAGCCTACCGCAACACCAGGCGGTGATGCTGCCTGAAGGTGGCACTGTTCAGTACCACCGTGTAGTGTCCGCTTCGCAGGTCGGTGGGCAGAGGTACCTCGGTGGCGCCCGTTGCCATCCGTGCCAGGTGCACGCGGCGGCCGCTGGCGTCGAAAAGCTCCACTTCCACCTCCGTGCGCATCGCTTGGGAGAGGAAGAGGGACTGGCCTTGTGACAAGGGGTTGGGGAACAGACGCACGTCCTGTTCCGCTGCTGTGGTTGCGCCCTCTTCCACCGCGGTGGATAGGCCGCAGAGGGGTCCATCCTCCTTAGCCAGAACGATGGAGCCGAATGCTCCCAGGGAGATGGCCTCACTGTGGATACCACCGTTCACATCGCGCCAGCAACCCGTGAGGGGGAACTCGGCCGCGCTGTTCGTGGGGTTGGTGAAGAGCACATGGCGCGTGCGGGGATCCACGTTCTGCACGGTGGCCCTGTACAGCTCCACGTTGTCCAGGAGGTAGCTGGGCTCGTTGAAATGATTGGCGAGGATCATCATGCTGGGCTCGCTCAGGCTGCTCTGGAACAGGAGGGTGACATCGCGCCGCTGGGTGTCGAAGGGGATGTAGCGGGCGTAGATGGAGTTCGGGGTCGCGGCCTGGGACTGGCCTTTCAGGTCGGCGCGTACGGTGCCATGGGCCGTGCTCTGGATGCTGAACTTGAGCTCATACCAGCTGCCGCTCTGCACGGTCATCATGTTGTCCGTGCGCAGGTAGAATTCCGGCGATCCGGCATTGGAGCCGTAGGTCACCTTCGCGGCACCGTTGTCGAGGGAGCCGGGTTGGTGCTGGATCTGCCCTTGGGTGGGCCATCCGCTCCAGCCACTGGTGTTGTAGTCGAAGGTGCCGTTGCTGATCAGGTTGGCGCTGGTCCGTTCCACCACCTCCTGGGCGTTCTCCAGGTTCGGGTAGCGCGTACTTCCGGCCTCCTCGTTGCGCTCTGCGCGCCAACGCTCCAAGGTGTAGTTCTTCACATAGCCCCCCTGGGTGTTGATCACCTTGATGCTCAATTCCTCGTACGGGTTGAAGTAGCGGTTGTTGGTGAAGGTGCCGAAGTCGACCAGGTTGGTGCCATGCACATGGTACTGTTGCACACAGCGCTGTTCCTTGGAGAGGCAGTACAGGATGTTGCCGCTGTACACATCGTTGTAGTTGGGCACGTGGTAGGGTGGTGCGGCGTTCGGGCCGTTCACATTGCTCTGGTCCGTGATGCTCAACTGGATGTCGTTCCCGTAAAGCACGTTGTCCCGGACCTCGAGGTTGGTGGACACCTTGGTGTGATCCACATGGATGCCAGCCGTGCTGCAGTCGAACACGGTGTTGCGGCGCACGATGATGTTCTTGATCACCGAGTTGCCGAAGTAGATGCCCATGCCGATCTGGGCGTTGATGAAGTAGTCGGCCGCCACGCTTTCCATGTTACCTCCCACGTCGGAGATGATGTTGTCCTGGATCACGGCACCATCGGCGCTATCCCAGTAGATGCCGCCTCCATCGTTCACGGTCATCAAGGCGTGGGAGATCCGGTTCTTCTCCACCAAGGGGTTGCCGCCGAGGAAGAGGCCGGAATTGCCGGTGCGCGTGATCTGATTACCCCGTACCACATTGCCGTTGCCCGAGACATACATCCCGTAGTAGCCCCAGAACGATTCCCCCATTCCGGGACGTAGGGCGATGTCCTCCACCACGTTGTTCTCCACCGTGGAGTTGTTGTCCAACAGGCCCATGCCGGAAGCATAGGTGTGATGGATGTTGTTGTTCGTGTACGTACCGTTGTTGCCATAGCTCCGGATACCGAAATAGGAGCGGTCGAAGGAGCAAGCCGTTACGGTGACGTTGGAGCCGGTGTTGTAAACCCCGGCGTGCTTGTGGTGCCGGAATGCGAGGTCGCGGATGGTGATGTACTGGCGTTGCCAGCCCACTTCCACCCCGTTCTCGTACACCGAGGCCAGCACCTGGAGGGAGTTCGGGTCGGCATTGTTCGGCGCATGGAAGTAGAGGGTGCCGGTGGCGGCATCGTGGTACCACTCACCGGGGCTGTCGAGTTCGCTGAGTCTGTTCTGGAGGAAGAAGCCCCACCCGTAGTTGCCCGGGTTGTACACGATGGCCGGGAACTGGATGCTGGTACCCGTGTGGCCGCTGACCACGGCGTTCTCGTAGCACCAGTTGGTGCTGCGCAGGACGAGCTCGGCGCCGTTCCAATGTCCGTTGGCCTGGGTGATGCCACTGCTGGTGAGCTGTGTGGTGCTTGCGCTGTTCACGCGGAGCCAGCCGGTGTTCGGGAAGCGGGCCAACGTCATCAATTCCGTGCCCATGTGCACGTACTTCACCCCTTGTGCCACGTTCGCCTTCCAAATGTTCCCTTGGTGCAAGGTCCAGCCGGACACCTGTACAGCACCGGAGATCACGGGTAGGGCCCCGGAGCCATAGCTTCCGATCACGATAGGCTGGCTGGCGGAGCCGTTGCTGTTGATGGTGAAGTGCCCTGGATAGGTGCCGCCGCGTTCGAAGAGGACCTGGTCGCCGGGCTGGAGCGCACCGTTCACCTGTTGCAGGCGGCCTATGGTGCGCCAAGCCGTGGCCGCGCTGGTGCCGTTGTTGGAGTCGCTGCCGCTGTGGGAGAGGTAGTACGTGGTGGCGCCGAGCGGACTGGTAAGGAAGGCGGTGGCGAGCAGAATGGCGTAGGAGAGAGGGCGCATGGGCACGAGGTTCTGCTCCGTTCAACCCGGTACGGCGTGCGTCGGTTGCGTTGATCCGACGAATGGCATCCTACTATCGACCGGCACTGACCTCCAGGGGCCGGGGTTCCACCCGTTCCTGTTGAAACCCGGCTGGGCCACCCCCCGATCGGGTCGTTGTCCCCGATACTTTTGGACGGTGCCAGAGTTAGCCACACGCTCCCCGATCCGCGTACTCGTCGTTGGCCAGACGCCCCCTCCGCACCATGGGCAGGCCATCATGATCGCGCGCTTGCTCGAGCTGCGCTCCGACCAGGTCCGGCTTTACCATGTTCGTCTTGCCTACTCCGACGATATCGGCAGTGTGGGCCGGTTCGCCTTCCGGAAGGTGTGGATCCTCTTCACCACCATCCTGCAGGTGTGGTGGGCCCGTGCCCGGCATGGGACCACCGTATTGTATTACCCGCCCAGCGGCCCGGCCATGGTGCCCGTTCTGCGCGATATCGTGTTCCTGATCGCCACCCGCTGGTCGTTCAAGCGCACGGTGTTCCATTTCCACGCCGGGGGCGTCTCTGGCATCGCCGAACGGCTTCCAGGTCCACTTCGGCCACTTTTCCGGTGGGCTTATCGCAGGCCGGACCTCGCCATCCGTACGGCACCACAGAACCCCGACGACGGGGCGGCTTTCGGCGCCATACGCAACGTGGTGGTGCCCAATGGGGTGGAGGATATGCGCGGTACGGTGCCCGAGGTCACGGCAGCACCCGGTGCGCCCTTGAACATCCTGTTCACCGGGGTGATGACCGAAGGCAAAGGCGTGCTGGTGGCGTTGGAGGCCTTCCGGCTCGCGGTTTCCGAAGGGTTGAACGCGAACCTGGACATGATGGGCAAGTGGAGCAGTGATGCCTTCCGCGACCAGTGCGAAGGCTTCGTGCGGCAACATGGCCTGTCGGACCGTGTACGGTTCATCGGGGTGCTCAGTGGCCAGGAGAAGTTCCAGCGGTTCGCCGCGTGCGACATCTTCTGCTTCCCTTCCCACTACGAGGCGGAGACCTTCGGATTGGTGCTGTTGGAGGCCATGCAGTTCGCCAAACCGGTCGTTAGCACCGTGTGGCGCGGTATCCCATCCGTGGTCACCGACGGGCGGAACGGCTTCCTCGTACCCGTTCGTCAACCGCGCGCGGTGGCCGATAGGCTGCTCGCCCTTCGCGATCCGGAGCTCCGCAGGACCATGGGGCTGGAGGGGCGGCGCATCTTTGAGCAGGATTTCACGTTAAAAGCCTTTCACCGCAACATGGAACGGGAGCTCGTGTCCCTTTCTCAAGCGGTCGAAAGCACATGAACGCCGCACTCGCCAGCCCATCGCGCTCCGTCGTGGACCGAACCGAACCACACCATAGCCCCGTGTCGCTTCCCAAACTTCCCGTGCTCACGGTGGATATCACCGTGGGCAGCTTCACGGACCAGGTCAAGGTCATCTGCGATCTGGGGCAGGCGCATACCTCCTCGTATGTCTGTTGCGTGAACGCCCACATGACGGTGGAGGCGCGCGAGCCGGGGTTCGCGCAGGTGGTGAACGGTGCTGACCTGGCCACGGCCGATGGCATGCCGGTGCTCAAGGCCTTGCAGTGGTTCCATCGGGTGCCGCAAGAGCGGGTGGCGGGCAATGATCTGATGCCGGCCTTGTTGGAGGAGGCCGCGCGCCGTGGGCTCGGGGTGTACCTCTACGGCTCGTCCGACGAAGTGCAACGGCGGATCATTGACCGGGCGGCGCGCGAGCTGCCCAGCCTGCGCATCGTGGGGCGATGGTCGCCGCCCTTCAGGCCCGTGGATCAGATGGATCTCGCCGGCGATGCCCAACGGATCAACGGATCAGGGGCCCACATCGTCCTGGTCTCCCTGGGCTGTCCCAAGCAAGAGCGCTGGATGGCGACCATGAAAGGGAAGGTGAACGGGGTCATGTTGGGGATCGGGGGGGCGTTCCTGTTGTATGCCGGGATCGACAAGCGGGCGCCGAAATGGATGCGCGACCTTTCGCTCGAGTGGCTCTACCGCCTTTGGCTGGAGCCTCGGAGGCTTTGGCGCCGGTATGTGGTGACCAATAGCCTATTCCTCGTCTTATTCTTCAACGAAGCACTTCGGAGGGCATGGGGTGGGTCGCGCCAAGGGAAATGAAGACCAACGGACCTGTCCAGGGATCGTGGTGCCGAGGTAAGGAAGGGTTGGAGGCGAGCTGAACTTCGACGAACGAATAAATTTTGTCGACAAGTTTGACAATGGCTCGACGGGTGCTCTACATTTGGCGAACTCGCAGTTTGGACCGGGACAAGGCTTGGGTAGGAACACACCATGGAAAAGACGATCGGAACAGTACAGCGCCCTGGGCTCCGCAGCGTAAGCGGTGCCGAGTTGAGCACTGAACTATCTACCTTGCTCCGTTCAGGCAGAACCTCATTACACAACGTGCAGACCGGACTGAACAAAGTGCTCACACTGGAGCCACTGACCACCGTCAAGGACCTGGTGATCGTGGGTGATGGTCCTGCTGCGGAAGAGATCTTCCGGTATTGCGAGGATCAAACGGTGCGCGGTTACCGGTTCCGTGGCATTTTCAACGATGAGCCGATCACCGGCCTTTTGGGACAACGTCGGGTGGGTGATGTGGAGGCCGTACGGTCCTTCGCGGTCCAGAACCGGATCGATATCCTGTACTGTGCCCTGCCGGGCACGCGCCGGGCCGACATCACCGACCTGATGGAGTTCTGCGAGCGCAACACCATCCGTTTCCGGGTGATCCCCAGTGCGGAAAGCTTCATTCCGGTAGTGAAGACCTCGGAGCTGGAGTTCCATGGAGAGGTGCCGGTGAGCAAGATCCGGCGCGAGCCCCTGGATAGTGCCACGGCGCGGTGGATGAAGCGGGCCTTCGACATCGTCTTCTCCTTCTGCGTGATCGTCTTCGTGTTCTCGTGGCTCTTCCCGTTGCTGGCCCTCCTGGTCAAGCTGTCGAGCAAGGGCCCCGTGTTCTTCAAGCAGAACCGTTTGGGGCGCGATAACAAGGAGTTCGTGTGCTGGAAATTCCGCAGCATGCGCATGAACGCGGAGGCCGATAGCAAACAGGCCACCAAGAACGACCCTCGGGTGACCAAGGTGGGAGCCTTCCTGCGCAAGAGCAACCTGGATGAGATGCCGCAGTTCTTCAATGTGTTCATGGGGCAGATGAGCGTGGTGGGGCCGCGCCCACACCCCCTGCGCCTCAACGACCAATACCGCGACATCATCGATAAGTACATGGTGCGGCACTTCGTCCGGCCGGGCATCACCGGTTGGGCACAGGTGAATGGCTTCCGAGGCGAGACACGCACCCCGGAACTCATGGAGCGCCGGGTGGAACTCGATGTGTGGTACCTGGAGAACTGGTCGTTCTGGCTGGACCTGAGGATCGTGGTGAAGACCGTGACCAACATGCTCGGCAAGGAGGAGAACGCCTACTGAAACCGATGGATCCGAACTTGAGCCCCGCTTCGGCGGGGCTTTTTCTTGCAGAACGCTTCCCCGGATCAAGGAACATGCTATATTTGCGCTCCCTTTTCGGAAAAGGCAACGAACGTCATGGCCAACCACAAGTCCGCACTCAAGCGTGTCCGTCAGACCGAGACCCGCAACGAACGCAACCGCTTCCAGAGCAAGACCACGCGCAATGCGGTGCGCAAACTGCGTGCAACCGCTGATAAGAAGGAAGCGGAGAAGCTCCTGCCCGAGGTGAACTCCATGCTGGACAAGCTGGCCAAGAACAACCTGATCCACAAGAACAAGGCGTCCAACCTGAAGTCTTCGGTGAAGCGCCACGTGAACACGTTGAAATAACCGGCTCCGCCAGTTCCTTACCTTGGACAGGTCCTCGATCGAGGGCCTGTTCCCATTTCATACCTTCAATGATGTCTGGAGGCCCCAGCAAGCTCACCATCCCGGAATGGTCCAAGGACGATCGGCCACGGGAGCGGTTGCTGGCGCGCGGTGTGAAGGCCTTGAGCGATGCGGAGCTGGTGGCCATCCTGATCCGCAGCGGCACCCCCACCGACAGTGCGCTGGACCTGGCGCGCATCATCCTGAGCCAGGCGGGCAACGACCTGCATAAGCTCGCCGGGCTGGGCGTGAATGAGCTCATGCGGATCCATGGGGTGGGCGAAGCCAAGGCCATGAGCATCGTGGCCGCCTTGGAGCTGGGGCAGCGCCGCCGCGACCTCAACGTGAGCCAGCGCCCCTTGATCGTGGACAGCCGCTCGGCCTTCGAGCTGCTGCAACCTGTGCTGGGCGATCTGCCTTATGAGGAGTTCTGGCTGTTGTTGTTGGACCGGGGTAACCGCCTGATCAACCGCTATCAAGTGAGCCAGGGCGGCATGCACGGGACGGTGGCCGATCCCAAGCGCATCTTCAAGGAGGCCTTGGACCAGCGCGCCAGCGCGGTGATCCTCTGTCACAACCACCCCAGTGGCCAGTTGCGGCCCAGTGCGGAGGATATCATGCTCACGCGCAAACTCGTGGAGGGCGGGCGTTTCCTGGATATCGTGGTGCAGGACCATCTGATCGTGACCAGCAGCGGCTATTACAGCTTCGCGGATAATGGCCAATTGAACTGATCGATGGCTCAAGCGCTTCGGATCCTGACCGTGGTAGGGGCTCGCCCCCAATTCATCAAAGCAGCGGCGTTGGGTAGGGCGATCGCGGGGAAGTTCGCCGGCCGGATCGAAGAAACACTGTTGCACACGGGCCAGCATTACGATACGTCCATGAGTGCGGTGTTCTTCGAGGAACTGGGGCTGCGTACACCGGCGGTGTGTATCGGGTCAACGCCGGAAAGTGCGGCCCACCTTGGGCGCATGATGGATGGGGTGGGGACGTACCTGGCCAATGATCGCCCGGATCTGATGCTCGTCTACGGCGATACGAACAGCACCTTGGCCGGTGCCATGGCCGCTCGGCGCATGGGTGTGCCTGTGGCCCATGTGGAGGCTGGCCTGCGCGCCTACGACAATAGCATGCCCGAGGAGGAGAACCGGGTGCTGGTGGATCACGCGAGCACCTGGCTGTTCTGCCCCACGGCATCGGCATCCGCCAACTTAGCTGCGGAAGGCATCGCAGGAGAGGCCACACGACCTCTTGGGGCGCGCAACCCCTCCGTTCGCTTGGTGGGCGACGTGATGTTGGACAACACCTTGCATTACGCGGCACAGGCGCGCACCCGGCCTGTGGTGGAACGGCTGGGCCTTCGGGATCGGGCGTACTTGGTGGCTACCGTGCACCGTGCGGGTACAGCGGACGATCCCGCGGTGATGCAAGGGCTTCTTGCCGCATTCAGCGGGATCCATTCGGCCACGGGATCCGAGGTGGTGATGCCTATGCACCCCCGTACGGCGCGCACCGTGGCCGGTCTAGATGGAGGGGTATGGCCCGGAGTGCGGATCGTACCTCCCATGGGCTACCTCGATATGTTGGCCTTGGTGGATGCCTCCCAAGGCGTGCTCACCGATAGCGGCGGTCTTCAGAAGGAGGCTTGTTTCTTGGGCAAGCGCTGTTTGATCCTCCGCGACCGTACGGAATGGGGGGAGCTGTTGGGTGCGGGAGGTTCCTTCCTGGTGGGCACCGATACCGAGCGTATCGTGGCCGAAGGGCGGCATCTTTTGGAGCCCTATCCAGCACCGGCGGTGGACGCCTTCGGCGATGGTCACGCGGCGGAACGCATCTGTGAAGAACTCCTGAGGCAAGCATGATCCGATCGGTCTTGTCATACGTTGGATCCTTCGCGGGAGCTTTGACGCGACCGCGACCGCGTGCGTTGATCCTGGCCCACGCCAGAGGCGTGTCGGGTGAGGCCGGGGATCGGCGAGCGGCGCTGCGTGCCGCACTGGGTTACCTCCTGCGGGCCCAACAGCAGGGTGAGGATTCAGGGATGGGCAGCTACCACCTGGATCACGGTTGGGGCGCCTCCTATCCCGAGACCACGGGGTATGCGATCCCCACGTTGCTTGCGGCCGCTGACCTGCTCGGTGTACCCGCATATCGGGAGGCGGCGATCCGTGCGGCAGAATGGCTGCTCACGATCCAGCGTGCCGATGGTGGCTGGCAAGGTGGGCGCGTGGGCGAAGGCCGATCGAGCGTCGTATTCAATACGGCACAGGTGGTACGAGGCATGCTGGCCGCCCATGCGCACACCCAGCGTGCGGAGTTCCTGGAGGCCGCGTTGCGGGCCGGTGGGTGGATGGCCGCAGTGCAGGATGCCGATGGGGCCTGGCGCGGCTCCAATTTCATGGGTGTGGCCCGTGTGTACGATACCTACGTGGACGCCCCCTTGCTGCGGCTCCATGGACTCACGGGTTCCGAAGCACTGCGGTCGGCGGCACTACGCAACCTGGAGTGGGTGTTGCAACAGCGCCGGACCAATGGTTGGTTCGCCAACGCGGATAACACGATCAAGCACAACCGAAGGCCCATCACGCACACGATCGCGTACACCTTGGATGGGCTGGTGGAGTGTGGTGTGATCACCGGCGACCAACGCTTTCTGGATGCCGCTCGGCCGGCGGCCCACCTGCTGGCGGAGCGATTCCTCGCCGAAGGCCGTCTGAATGGCCGCTACGATGCCTCCTGGGCTGGCACTGAATACCCGCTCATGACCGGGTGTGCACAGCTGGCCATCGTATGGTCGCGCCTTGATGCGATCCTACCGGACGCGGGTCTTCGCGAGGCCCGTTCGCGGATGGTGACCTACCTGGAGAAGGTGCAGCGGCTGTCCGACCAAGGGCCTGCGGCCATCCACGGGGCCATGCCCGGCTCCTTCCCATTGTGGGGGCGATATGAGAAGTTCGCCTTCCCGAATTGGGGTACGAAATACTTCGCCGACGCGTTGCTTTGTGCCGAAGGCCACCCGCCGGCCCATTAACACCGTGGAACGCTTCGATCCGATCCTTCTCTTCGAGCAAGCCGCTGCGCTCTGGCCAGAGCGACCGGCCCTTCAAGTGGGTGGTGAAGTGTACAGTTATCAGCGGCTCGATGGATGGAGCGATGCCATCGCCGAGCGGATCGTGCGCGCAGGCCACCAAGGGCGACGTGTGGCGTTCGTGGCCACGAAGGAGGCTTCGTCCTATGCGGCCATCCTGGGTATCCTCAAGGCGGGGTGCGCGTACGTGCCGTTACCTCCGGAGGGGCCTGCGGCCCGTTGGTCGAGCATGCTCGACCAAGCGGGTGTCCAAGCCCTGGTGGGTGATGCCGTCCAGCCCGGGCTCACCTCCATTCCGTCCGGTGAAGGCCACGCGGTGTTCCGCGATCGGCCGGTCGGTGAAGAGGCCTACGTGCTCTTCACCAGTGGCAGCACCGGAGGGCCGAAGGGGGTGAGCGTGAGCAGGGCGAACGTCGCGGCCTACCTGGCGCATCAACGCATCACCTACCACCTGAACGAACATGATCGGTTCAGTCAATTCTTCGCGCTCACCTTCGACCTGAGCGTGCACGACATCTTCTTGTGTTGGTCAGTGGGCGCTTGTTCGTGCGTGCCATCTGCCCAGGACATGCTGCGGGCGGTCACCTTCGCGCGTAATGAAGGGGTCACCGTGTGGTTCTCAGTGCCCTCGCTGGCCATGTTGATGCATCGCACCCGTGCGCTCACACCCGGTTCGCTTTCCACGGTGCGGCTGGCCTTCTTCTGCGGCGAGCCGCTCACCTGGCCCGTTGCACGTGTCTTCGGCCAGGCGGCACCACAGGCACGGATCATCAACTTGTACGGTCCCACCGAGGCCACCATCGCGATCACCGCATACGAGCTGGGGCCCCGGATGGGCGAAGATGGCACCGTGCCGATCGGTACGGTGTTCAGCGGTTCGGTCGCCCGGGTGGTGGAGGAGGAGCTTCAATTGGGTGGGCCGCAGGTGTCCGCGGGATATGTGGGGAATACCCCCGCCACGGAAGCAGCCTTCATCACGGATGCGGGGGGGCGCTGGTACAGGACCGGTGATCGTGTGCGGAAGGGTGAGGCGGGTGTGTTCCATTTCCTGGGCCGTATCGATGATCAAGTGAAGATCATGGGCCACCGGGTGGAGCCTTCGGAGGTGGATGTCGCATTGGGGCCTTTGGTCCAAGGCAGCGTGTTCACGTTGGCGCATCGCGGTGCCGATCGTGTACGGTTGTACACATTCGTGGATGTGCCCTTCGATCATGCGGCGCTGATGAGCGAACTTCGCACGACCTTGCCCGCGTACATGCTGCCGGAGCAGATCATCGGTGTGGAGACCATGCCAACGACCCCCCACGGCAAGCTGGACCGCAAGGCCTTGTTAGCGCTGATCGAACATGGATAGAGCGGAAATGTTGGAACGCCTGCGGGATCGCCTCGCCCAACGGGCGGAGCGGTTGGGTTTGCATCGCGAGGAACTGGTGGGGTCGCTGGACCTGGTGCGCAGTGGCCTGCTCGATTCCTTGGGGTTCGTTGACCTGATCACCGAGCTGGAGCAGGTGGTGGGCCGCGAGGTGGACCTGGCGTCGGCGTTCGATGCACCCGGAGCCACCACCGTGAATGGAGTGATCGCCCTCTTCACCGAAGCATGAGCAGCGTTACCATCATCGCCATCACGGATCCGGCGGATGCGCGGTTGGAGCAGGTGCTGCCCATGTTCGAGGACCTGCATGCGGTGATGCGCCGATACGGGATGATCCAGCGTCTGGCGCCCGATGGAGCACGGTTGTGGATGCAGGGCATGAAGGCGGGGCTGGAGCGCTTCGGGCGCATGGTGGTGGCCATGGATGGCGACAAGGTCGTCGGTTTCACCTGTGGTTCGATCAAATTGGCACCGGAGTATCTGGGTGGTGCAAGGGTAGGCCATTGGACCCACCTCTATGTGGCGGAGGCTTATCGGCGTGGCGGCATCTCACGCGCCATGTCGGACCTGTTGCACGCGTGGTTCCTCGAGAAGGGGGTGGAGAACGTGGAGACGCAGGTGGTGCGTGATCACCCGAGCTCCTTGCGCTTCACACAGTCGTTCGGTTACAAGGTGGAGTGGTACAACCTGCGCCTTTTGCCGTGAACCAGGTGGTGCAGCTACAGGGGATCCCGGAGCGTATCGGGCTGAAGCACGGGCAGAACGTCGTGCTCTCCGCCGATGTGACGCGGCTGGCGTGGATGCATCGCCGTTCGGGAACCCAGCGCGTACCGGGTATGTTGCTGGAAGCCTTCTTGGAACATCTGGGGCCGGACGGCACCTTGGTCGTTCCGACCTTCAATCATGACCTGCGGGACGGCGGATCGTTCGATCGGCAGCGGACACCGCCCATCACGGGTGTGCTACCCACCACCGCCTTGGCACACCCTGCGTTCTTGCGCACCCGCCATCCGTTGCACTCCTTCGCTGTGGCGGGGGCCGCACAGGCACGCTTTCTGGCGCTCGATGACGCGAGCAGCTTCTCGGATGCCTCACCGTTCGCACTGTTCCGGACCGAGGGGTTCGTGGTGGTGGGCGTCGATATGGCGTTGGACCATGCGTTCTCCTATTTCCACCACGTGGAGGAACGGGAGCGTGTTCCGTACCGCCGGTGGCGTGACCTGACGATCCACTATACCGATGAAGGTCGGGAAGCAGCACGTCGATACCGGTTCTACGCCAAGCGCTGGGGCTATGCCAATCGCCTGCGCGACCTGCGCCCGTTGTTGGAGCAGGCGGGGGCCATGCGCAGCTATGCTTTCGAGGGGATCCGGGCCTTGACCGTGGACGTGGCGTTGGCGCATCCGGTGATCGAGCGGGACATCCGGACGAACCGGGCGCGGAGCATCGTTCACTTCACGGCAAGGAACTGGGTGCGCGATCTGGTGCGCACGGTGCGCCCGCGTTCCTCATCCACCGACCATCCGTCGCCGAGCGATGCGCGTTCTCATTGATCATCCATCGCCCCGTGCGGAGTACGTGATCCAACACGTACTGTCGAACATGCTGGGGATGTCGGTGGAGTTCGTGCTGCATGTGGAGGATCTGCTGGCCACCGATGGCCCCAAACTGCGGTATGGCGGCACCGCCCTGAACGGTGTGTTGCATATCCCGGATAGCGGCGGACTGCGGCTGGATCGCGTGCCGCAGGTGAGTGATCACCATGGCGGTCCTTGGTTGTTCGAGGTGAATGGCCGGCACGATGTGTTCGCCTCGATCTTCTACCTGTTGTCGCTGGTGGACGAACTGCGGTGTACCGATCGGGATGCTCACGGGCGGGTGCCGAGCGAGGTCTTGTTCGCCGTACGTACCGGGTTGGCCGATGCGCCATGGGTGGACCGTTGGGCACTGGCACTTGCGCAAGACATCGAGAAGCGTTGGCCGGGCGCAACGCAGCGCAGGAGCCATTACCGGCACGTGGCCACCGTTGACATGGACAGTGTATCGCGCTTTCGTGGGCGTTCGTTACCCCGGGCGTTGGGGGCCACGGTGAAAGAACTTCTGCGAGGTGCCTTCGGTGAGGCGATCGATCGTTGGGCGGTGCGATCGGGGTTGCGCGAAGACCCGTACCTCGCGGCCATGGAAGTGGTGGGTGAGCAGCGACAGGCATTGGCCGACGCCCTGTTCTTCTTCCTCATGCGCGGCCATACCGCCCATGATCATGCGGCGGCACAGGACCATCCTGATTTCCGCAGGTCGGTGGCGCGTGCGGCACGGCACGGTGCAGTGGGGTTGCATCCTTCGTACGCGACCAGTACATCACCAGGCCTCATCGCCCGGGAGCGCGATCAGCTGGAAGCCATCCTGGGTGCGAAGGTGCGCGCCTCGCGCCAGCATTTCCTGCGCTGGCAGGTGCCGGAGACACTTCGCGAACTTGAGGCGCTCGGTTTCGTGGAGGACCACACCCTTGGTTTCGCGGACCGGGTGGGGTTCCGTGCGGGAACATGCACCCCGTTCGCTTGGTACGACCTTGAACAGGAGCGCGTTTCGGGATTGATGCTGCATCCTTTTGCCGCCATGGATAGCGCTTTGATCGACCGGATGCGGCTGGGTCCGGAAGCGGTGGTGGAGCGGATGTGCGCACAAGCCGACCTGGTGCGCGCCGTGGATGGTACGTTCGTGTCGGTATGGCATGACCGCTACCTTAGTGGGTATCGTGGATCCGCACCCTGGCCAAGCGTCTTCCGCCAAGTGGCACAACACGCCAAGGCATGATCCGGCACCTTACTCACGATATGATCGACAAGGCCGAGTGGGATCGGTTGTTGCTGCGATGTCCCGATCGGCTGTGGTACATGCAGAGCTGGGTGTTGGACCTGTGCTGCCCGCAGTGGGAAGCCTTGGTGAGCGATGATGGAAGCATCATGCCCTTGATCTGGCGACGGAAGTTCGGTGTGGACTATCTCTACCAGCCGTATGCCGTGCAGCAGCAAGGGGTCTTCACACCGAACCGTACCCGCGACACGGACCAAGCGTTCCTCAACGCCGTTCCGGAACGGTTCCGATACTGGGATATCCATGTGAACTCCGTCATGCACGTGCGCGTGGGCCCCGATATTCGGACCACCACCGCCAACACCCAGGACCTGCTTCTGGACAAGGACCCCTCGGCGCTTCGCGCCGCCTATTCCAAAGGGCATCTCCGGAACCTGCGGAAGGCGGGAGACAACCCTCCGGTGGTCCACACGAACGTTGGTGTCCAGGAGTTCGTCTCCCTCTTCGACCGCACCACGGGCCGTCGCTTCAAGAACATTCCCCAAGGTGGAATGCTGCTGTTGGAGCGGCTTTTGGCCGGCGCCAGGGAGCGCGGCCAATGCACCCTGACGGGGGTGCGCGAGCGTGGCATGCTGGTGGCTGGGGCCTGTTTCGTGGAGTGGGAAGGCCGCTCCATCCTGTTGAAGTCGGCCAACGATGAGCAGGGTGCGAAGGTGCAGGCGATGTTCCACATCGTGGACCGCTACATCACCGAGCATGCGGGCACCGGCGTGCTCCTGGACTTCGCGGGTTCGAACACGGAGAGCACAGCGCGTTTCAATCAAGGTTTCGGAGCGCGCAGCTCGGTATATTTACGCCTGGTGCGGAACCGACTTCCGGCACCGATAAAGTGGTTGAAGCGATAACGGATCATGGTGAAGGAACTGGTGAAGGAACGGAGCGTGGTGAACCATTTCATCGCGGAATTGCGCGACGTACAGGTGCAGAAGGACCCCATGCGGTTCCGGCGGAACCTGGCGCGCATCGGCGAAGTGATGGCGGTGGAGATCAGCCGTACCCTGGAGTTCAAGGAGACCGAGGTGGTCACCCCCTTGGGCGTGGCACGGACGGAATTGATGGCCGAACAACCGGTGCTGGCCACGATCCTGCGCGCCGGGCTGGCCATGCATCAAGGGTTCATGAACTACTTCGACCGGGCGGATAGCGCCTTCGTGAGCGCCTACCGCAAGCACCGCAAAGGCGAGGATGCCTTTGAGATCGAGGTGGAGTACATGAGCAGCCCGTCGCTGGAAGGCCGTGTGGTGGTGCTGTGTGATCCCATGCTGGCCTCGGGACGGAGCATGGTGCTGGTGTACAAAGCGCTGCTGCGACTGGGAAAGCCCAAGGCCTTGCACGTGGCCTCGGTCATCGCCAGCGTGGAGGGGCTGGAATATGCGAAGGCGCATCTTCCGGCGGGCACCCACTTCTGGATCGGCGCCGTGGATGACGAGATGACAGCACAGGCGTACATCGTACCAGGGCTTGGTGATGCCGGTGATCTCGCCTACGGGGAAAAGGTCTGATGGAAGCCTATCTCGCTGCGCTATCCGTTGTTCTGACGGCATCGGTGAAATTCCTTTTCGCCGGGCTGGTCTCCTTCGGAATGGGGAATGGTTTCTGGGAGACGCTGATCTACACGGCCATCGGCGGTTTGCTGGGCATGTGCGTGTTCTTCCTGGGAGGTAAAGGGCTGCTGGAGTGGTTCCGGAAGCGGTATCTGCGTCGTGTGCAAGAACGGACCTCGAAAGGCCTGCCGCCCAAGCGGATCTTCACGCGTACCAACCGCCTGATCGTGCGCGTGAAACAGCGCTACGGCATCCTGGGCCTGGCGATGTTCGCGCCTCCCACGCTCTCCATTCCGGTCACCGCGTTGCTGGCAGCGAAGTATTTTCGGCACGATCGTCGCACCCTGCCCACGTTGTTGGTCTCGGTGCTGCTATGGTCCGCGGTGCTGAGCATGGCCTGGAGCATGATCCGATGAAGAAGTACGCCCACCTCTTCTTCGACCTGGACCACACCTTGTGGGATTTCGAGACCAACTCACGAGCCACCTTACGCGAGCTCCACGCTGCCGAGCGATTGCTGGAGCGTGGTGTGCCAGACGCGGCCGAGTTCATCGATGCCTACGAGGAGGTGAATCAGGGCCTGTGGCGGCGGTATGAGAGCGGACACATCGACCGGCATGTTCTGCGGGTGCTACGGTTCCGGAACACGCTGTTGCGTTTCGGGGTGAAGGACGATGCGCTGGCCGATCGCATGGGGAGGGAATACCTGGCGTTGACCCCGAAGCGCACCACCCTGATGCAAGGGGCGCGAGAACTGCTCACCGACCTCGGTGGGCAGTATCGCATCCACATCATCACCAACGGATTCCACGAGGTGCAGGAGGAGAAGGTCGCATGCAGCGGCCTGGCGGAACACATCGATCTGCTTCTGTCCAGCGAAATGGCCGGAGCGAAGAAGCCTGATCCGCGGATCTTCCGTGCGGCCTTGCAACGCACCAAGGCCAGGGCCGATGAAAGCCTGATGATCGGAGACAGCGTGGCGGCCGATATCGCGGGGGCACGTGCTGCGGGTTGGGACCAGGCACACTTCGCCCCGAACGGCGGGGGCGATGATCAGGCGACGTACGTACTACAACGGTTGGACGACCTGCGCGGTATCCTCCTGTGATGGGCTCGTGCCGTCCGGTTGGAACACGTATTCCATCAATTGCCGCGTGCCCGTGATATGGCTGTGGCGCAGGAACCGCACCATGGATCCGCTCACTACCACACCCCGGTATTCGATCTCGCCCTTCTCGGGATGCGTGATGAACACCAAGCTGTCGCCCACCAGGTCCACCGGTACGTTATGCAGGCCCAGACCCGGGTTGCCTCGGGTCTCGCGTACGAGGTAGGCCGGCAGGTCCTTCTCCACTTCCTGGGTGCCGTTCACCGTTACCACCCGCCCTTCCGGGAAGAACCGGAGCAGATAGATGAGGTTGCCCACGGTGTATCGGTAGTGGCCATCGAAGCGCAGGCCACTGCCCACCAGCGGGCCGTCGGTCGAGGTGGTGGAGGGCTGGTCCGAACCCGCCGGTATGGGGCCATCAGGGCTCAACAGGCTCTTGCCCACCAAGGCGATGGCGAGGGCGGCGATGATACCGATCAGGATGGTCTTGATGGTGTTGTTCATGGTTCACTGCTTGAAACGGGCGATCACCGATGCGGACCCCGTCACCACCTGACCGAGGGCCACCTCCACCTGGGCATCGAGCGGCAGGAAGAGGTCCACGCGCGAACCGAATTTGATGAAGCCGAACTCGCTGCCTTGTGTGGCAGGCTGGTCCGGGCGCGCGTAGGTGCAGATCCGCCGGGCCAGCGCGCCAGCGATCTGGCGGAAGAGCACTTCGCCGTGTCGCGGATGTCGGTTCACCACGGTGCTGCGCTCGTTCTCGGTGCTGCTCTTCGGGTGCCAGGCCACGAGGTACTTGCCGGGGTGGTACTTGTAATACGTGGTGGTGCCGCCGATGGGATGATAGTTGATGTGCACGTTCAGCGGGCTCATGAAGATGGAGACCTGAAGGCGCTTGTCCTTGAAATATTCAGGTTCGTGCACTTCCTCGATCACCACCACCTTGCCGTCGCAAGGGGAGATGATGGCGGAATCGTCGTTGGGCCTTGAGCGCTTGGGCACGCGGAAGAACCAGAGCACGATGGCGAGCACAGCGATCAGTAGGGCCGCGAGGATCATGGCGAGGAAGTCCGGGAGCACGGGCCATTTCAGCAGGGTGAACAGGCCGAAGCAGACCACGGCGATAACGATCAGGATGGTGGGAGTTCCTTCGCGGTGCAGGCGCATCGATCGGGTGATGGTTCGGTCAAATATAGAAGGCTCTTTCTGCCCCTACCGGATCAGGAAGAGATAGATCAATGTCGCGGGTATGGCGAGCAGGAAGCCATCGAAGCGGTCGAGGATGCCGCCATGGCCGGGCAGGATGGTGCCGGAGTCTTTCACGCCGCGTTCCCTTTTGAAGGCCGATTCGAGCAGGTCGCCGATGGTGGAGGTGATGGCGATGATACCGCCGGCGATGATCCATTGGTGCAGGCGCAGTTCGTGGTGGAAGGAGCCCAGGAGCCATGCCACGCCCAAGGTGAGGGCGATGCCGCCCAGGAGGCCCTCCACGGTCTTCTTGGGCGAAACGGCGGGCAACAGCTTGGTCCGCCCCACGGCGCGCCCGACCAGGTAGGCACCGGTGTCGTTGGTCCAGAGCAGGATCATGAAGCCGATGAACATCCACGGGCCGAAGGCGAACAAGTAAGGCATGAGGCCGAAGGGCACCGCCACCAGCATGATGGCCGTGAGGATGCCGCCCAAGAAGGAAAGCGGGGCGGGCTGGCCGTGGAGCAGGGCCCAGGTGATGGCGGCGACCACCAATAGGAAACTCACGGCCACGGAGTAGCTGATCGTCCAATCGCTGTAGAAGGCCCCCATGGCGAGGGCGGCGTACACGCCGCCGCCACAGAGCAGGGTCCAGGTCATCGCGGGGTCGTCCGGAGTGTCGGTGGAGAGGCGGTGCAGTTCGCGCAAGGCGATCAGGCATACCGGGAAGTAGAGCATCGCCGTGGTGAACGGCCCCGCCCAAGCCGCACCCAGGGTGAGAGCCACATACACGGCTCCGGTCAACGAGCGGACGCTGAGTTCCTTCATGATTCGTTGGATCCGCGGATCAGCCGGATCGCGCGAAGTACGTCATCGCGGTCCACCATCACCTCGATGGATCCCATGGAAGGGTACACCGATGATCGTTGATCGAGCACCATGGCCGGGATATCGTTCGCCTCCAGCCGTCCGCGCAGCATTTCAGCTTCGTGCCGGTCACGGGCGGTATGGATCGGCGTCCAGTTCGCCATGGCGGGGTAAGGATCACGCCTGCCCGGCGCTTTCGCCAGCGGGTTCGGTCCGTTGGGTGGTGCTGGCACCGCTGCCATTGACGTATCCGTTGTTGGTGGCGGGCTCCGGTTTCTGGAACGGGCGGTGTCCGAAGATCTTCTCCAGGTCCTCTTTGAAGATCACCTCCTTCTCCAGCAGTTGGGTGGCGAGCGCGGTGAGCTTGTCCTTGTTCTCGCTGAGGATGCGTTTGGCGCGGAGGTATTGGCCTTCCACGAGTTTGCTCACCTCCTCGTCGATGGTCTGGGCCTGCTTCTCGCTGTACGGTTTGCCGAAGGTGTATTCGCTTTGGCCGGAGCTGTCGTAATAGCTGATGTTGCCGATGCGATCGTTGAGGCCGTACATGGTGATCATGGCATAGGCCTGCTTGGTCACCTTCTCCAGGTCGCTCAGGGCGCCGGTGCTCACCTTGCCGTAGATCACATCCTCTGCGGCACGCCCGCCCAATGCGGCGACCATCTCGTCCAACATCTGCTCGGCGGTGGTCAGGTGCCGTTCTTCGGGCAGGTACCAAGCGGCGCCCAAGGAGCGCCCACGGGGTACGATGGTCACTTTGATCAGGGGGCTGGCGTGTTCCACGAGCCAGCTCACGGTGGCATGTCCGGCTTCGTGGTAGGCGATGGCCTGTTTCTCCTCGGTGGTGATGATCTTGTTCTTCTTCTCGAGGCCACCGATCACGCGGTCCACCGCATCGAGGAAGTCCTGCTTCTCCACGCTGGTCTTCTTTTTGCGCGCGGCGATGAGGGCGGCTTCGTTGCAGATGTTGGCCAGGTCGGCGCCGCTGAACCCGGGCGTCTGGCGAGCCAGGAAGGCCACGTCCACGTTGATGTCGAGTTTCAGGGGCTTGAGGTGGACCTTCAGGATCTCCTCCCGTTCGTTGAGGTCGGGCATGTCCACGAAGATCTGGCGGTCGAAGCGGCCTGGGCGCAGCAGGGCGCGGTCCAGCACATCGGCCCGGTTGGTGGCGCCGATCAGGATCACGCCGCTGTTGGTGCCGAAGCCATCCAGCTCGGTGAGGAGCTGGTTCAGGGTGTTCTCCCTTTCGTCGTTGGCGCCCATGCTCACGCTGCGTCCGCGTGCACGGCCGATGGCATCGATCTCGTCGATGAAGATGATGCTGGGGGCCTTCTCCTTGGCTTGTTTGAACAGGTCGCGCACACGGCTGGCGCCCACGCCCACGAACATCTCCACGAAATCGGAGCCGCTCAGGCTGAAGAATGGCACGTTGGCCTCGCCGGCGATGGCTTTGGCCAGCAGGGTCTTCCCGGTGCCCGGAGGGCCTACGAGCAGCGCGCCTTTGGGGATCTTGGCGCCCAGGTCGGTGTACTTCTTGGGGGTCTTCAGGAAGTCCACGATCTCTTGGAGTTCTTCCTTGGCCTCGGCCAAGCCGGCCACATCGTTGAAGGTGACATTGGTGCTCTTGCCGCCCTCGAACACCTGCGCGCGGCTCTTGCCGATGTTGAAGATCTGCCCGCCGGGACCGGCACCACCGCCGATGCGCCGCATCACGAACATCCAGATGGCGATCATGATGCCGAAGAAGAGCACCCAGTTGAGGATCTCCTTGCCCCAGTTGTCCTGGACCTCGTATTCGTAGGGTACATGGTGTTTCTCCGCCTCTTGCACGATCCGGTCCTTGAGCACGTTGCTGCTGCCCATGTTGAAGGCGTAGTGCGGGCCGGTCACATTGGCTCCGGAGATGGGCGACCCCTTGATCTTGCTCTTGTGCGGCTCTTTGTCCAGACGGTCCTTCTTGATGAAGACCTTCACCACCTGGTCGTTCATCACCACGATGCGTTGCACGTCCCCCGAATCCAGCATCTGCTGGTACTCGGTGGGGTCGATCTTCATCATCCCCCCGCCGTATTGGAACAGGTTGATGGAAAGGATCACCAGGATGATGATGCCGTAGATCCAATAGAAGTTGAAGGAGCGCTTGGGCCCCTTGTTACCACCTTCGGTCCGCTTTTCGTTGTTCTCCACGTTGGTCGTCGTTCTCCGTTCGTTCAAGCCACGTTCTCGTACCGCTTACTGGCGGCGTCGCCCCACAGGTCCTCCAATCCGTAGTAGGACCGTTTGTTCCGGTGGAAGATGTGGACCACCACGTTCACGTAATCCATCAGCACCCATTCGGAGTTGCTGGAGCCTTCGGTTTGCCAGGGCTTTTCACCGGTCCTCTCGCGGGCGACCTTCTCCACCGAGCGTTGGATGGCATCCACCTGGGTGGCCGAGTCGCCGTGGCAGATGATGAAGTGGTCGCTCACCGCATTGGGCACCACACGCAGGTCGAGGTGCACGATATCCTTGCCCTTCACCTCCTGGATCCCAGCGATGATGGCGTCCACGAGTAGGGCAGAGGCGCTAAGGGCTTTCTTCATCCGTTTACTTTGGTCCGTTCAAAGGTACGAAGTTCCCCACGCCAGCTTGGAGCTGGCACCAAGCGGTCTGAAGCATGGCCATAGGGCACCCGGTCATTTCGTTCGATACGGTGGAGAGCACCAACAAAACGGCTGCCGAACTGCTGCGCCTGTCGAAGGTGCAGCATGGGGCTGTCATTGTGGCCCGTGCGCAGACCGCAGGCGAAGGCCAGCGCGGCCGGACGTGGGTGTCGGAACCGGGTGCCGATCTGACGTTGAGCGTGGTCCTGGAGCCCGAACGATTGCGGGCGGTGGACCAGTTCGAGCTGAGCAAGGTGGCGGCGCTGGCGGTGGCCGAGGTGGTGCGCCAGCGGGTGTCGGGCGAGGTGCGTATCAAATGGCCCAACGATGTGCTGGTGGGCCGAAACAAGGTATCGGGGATCCTGATCAAGAACGAGCTGGTGGGGGAGTGGGTGCAGAGCAGCGTGGTGGGGATCGGTATCAATGTGAACAGCGCGGGGTTCCCGGATGAGCTGGTGGCGACCAGCCTGTTGCTCGAGACAGGGGGGGTGGTGCCGGTTGATGGTCTGCGGCAGGACCTGTGCGCGGCCCTGGCACGGTACTGGGCCCTGCTGGAGCGGGGAGGGGCGGACCTCGCCGAGGCGTATACGGCGCAGTTGTGGATGCGTGGGCGATGGGCCGATATGGTGCTCGACGCCCGGCCGGTAACGGTGCGGCCGCTGGACGTGGACGGGTCCGGCAGGCTGCTGGTGGAGGATCCGGACGGGAGGGTGGCCGTCTATGGGCTTGACCGTCTGCGGTTTGCGCCACGATGACAGAAGTTTTGCCCCGGGCTTGCGGAAAAGTGGAAAAGTCCTACTTTTGCCGTCCCTTACGAAAGACCAACGGCGATGATACGTACCTACCAGCCCAGCAAACGCAAGCGCACCAACAAACATGGTTTCCGCAAGCGCATGAGTACGGCTGCAGGCCGCAATGTGCTGGCCAGCCGTCGTCGCCAGGGGCGTTACAAGCTCTCTACGAGCGACGAGCCTTCGCACAAAGGCTGATCCACCGATCGTGAACTCAGGGGAGGGCTGCCGGAAGGCGGCCCTTCTTCGTTGGCCCTCAGCCTAGGTGTGTCGCGATCAGGGTGCCCAGCTCGGGGGTGAGGAGCACATGCCCGGTGGGCAGTACCTGCCGGGTCACCAGTTCCGGGGCCAGGTGTTGCAGCCGATCGCCCAAGGCGGGTTTGATCACCCGGTCGTGTGTGCCGAAGAAGAGGTGGATGGGGATGCCGTGTGTTTTCGCATGGGCGGCCACCACGGCCAGGTCCGGCTCGATCAGGCGGTAGCTGAGCCAGACATCGCGCACGAGCATGCGCTTATGCCGACTGTCCGTTTGTCCCATCAGGAAGCGGTGCATCTTGACGCCGATCAGCCTGGTGGCATGTGCGCCGTGGATCAGGGCATGCACGGCCGCCGGTCGTTCCACGAACCGCCGGAAGAGGGCGCGTCCCGTGCGCGAGGCGGCCATGCTCCGGTACCATGGGCGTGTCTTCAGGCCATCGGGCGCCACGAGGAAGGCACGGTCGATGCGATCCGACATGTGTTCCAACAGGCATAACGCGATCCGACCGCCCAGACTGTAGCCCATGACCGACGCCGAGGGTACGCCGAGGTCGTCGATGAACGCCGAGAAGTGGTCGGCCAACTCTTTCGGGGTGAACGGCTGCCGGGCCCGTTCGGGGTACCCCGGGCTTTGTCCGTGGAAGTGAAGGTCGAAGGCGTACAGGGTGCAGTGACCCTTCAAGACAGGTTCCAGCACGGCGAAGTCCGCGCCAGTGCGCCCGAAACCATGGAAGGCCAACAAGGGCAGCGGGCCGTGGCCGTAGGTGCGGTAGGCCAGGGTGACCCCGGAGGTGAAATACCGGACGGATGGATCCATGCTACGCCGTTGGGCGACAATGGAGGGCAAGATCGAACATCGCGGGCGAAGTGCGGCCATTTTCCGCATCGTGCGCATCGGCTTGGCCTGATGGATCTTTTCTCAACGATCCCCCTCGCTTATCCACCATGGTCCGCATGGCAAGGCAGGGTGGGTTACCTTCGCGGCCCGGATACCCTCCGGAAATGCCCCTGCATCCTGCCATCACCGCCGTCGCCTGTTCAAGGTCGGTCAAGGTCCATCGGGGGGGCCATTCGATCAATTCCAGGGTGAAAGAGTGCGAGGGTGCAAGAGCGGAGTTGTTCGGCTCTTGCGCCCTTTCACATCCGCACGCGTTCACTTCCCCACGCTCTTCTCTTCATGCCAAAGGACAATAGCATCAAGTCCGTCCTGCTCATCGGCAGCGGCCCCATCGTCATCGGCCAAGCCTGTGAGTTCGATTACTCCGGCTCCCAGGCGTCCCGCTCGCTCCGCAACGAAGGCATCGAGGTCACGCTGATCAACAGCAACCCGGCCACCATCATGACCGATCCGGTCACGGCGGACAACGTGTACCTGAAGCCGCTCACGGTCGAGAGCATCGAGGAGATCCTCAAGAAGCACAAGATCGACGCCGTGCTGCCCACCATGGGCGGACAGACCGCGCTGAACCTCGCCATCGAATGCGAGAAACTCGGCATCTGGAAGGAGCACGGTGTGCGCATGATCGGCGTGGACGTGAAGGCCATCGACATCACCGAGAACCGCGAACAGTTCCGCCAGTTGATGGAACGCATCGGCGTGCCCATGGCGCAGAGCAAGGTAGTGAACAGCTTCCTCGAGGGGAAGAAGGTGGCGCAGGAGTTCGGCTTCCCGCTGGTGATCCGCGCCAGCTACACCCTCGGCGGCGGCGGCGCCAGCTTCGTTCACAAGGAAGAGGACTTCGACAAGCTGCTGAAGCACGGTCTGCAGGTGAGCCCCATCCACGAGGTGATCATCGATAAGGCCCTGCTGGGCTGGAAGGAGTACGAATTGGAGCTGCTGCGCGACAAGGACGACAACGTCACCATCATCTGCAGCATCGAAAACTTCGATCCCATGGGCATCCACACGGGCGACAGCATCACCGTGGCGCCCGCGATGACCCTCAGCGACCGCACCTACCAGAAGATGCGCACGATGGCCATCAAGATGATGCGCTCCATCGGCGACTTCGCGGGCGGCTGCAACGTGCAGTTCGCCGTGAGCCCCGACGAGAACGAGGACATCTACGCCATCGAGATCAATCCGCGCGTGAGCCGCAGCAGCGCGCTGGCCAGCAAGGCCACAGGCTATCCCATCGCCAAGATCGCCAGCAAGCTCGCGATCGGCTACCGGCTGGATGAGCTGGAGAACCCCATCACTGGCACCAGCGCCTTCTTCGAGCCCACGCTCGATTACGTCATCGTGAAAGTGCCGCGCTGGAACTTCGACAAGTTCGAAGGTGCCGACCGTCGTCTCGGTGTGCAGATGAAGAGCGTCGGCGAGACCATGGGCATTGGCCGCAGCTTCCAGGAGGCGCTGCAGAAGGCGTGTCAGAGCTTGGAGATCAAGCGCAACGGCCTGGGTGCCGATGGCAAGGAAACGCGCGACGCCACCGTGCTGCTGGAAAGCCTCGCCAACCCCAGCTGGAGCCGCCTCTTCCACGTGTACGATGCCATCAAGCTCGGCATCCCCTTTTCGAAGATCCACGAGCTCACGCGCATCGACATCTGGTTCTTGAAGCAGATCGAGGACATGATCCTCACCGAGAAGGAAGTCGAGAAGTACACCCTCGACACCATCCCGCGCGACCTGCTCTTCGAAGCGAAACAAAAGGGCTACGCCGATCGACAGGTCGCGCATTTGCTCGGCTGCCTGGAAAGCCAGGTGTACAAGAAGCGCAACGAGCTCGGCATCAAACGCGTGTACAAGCTGGTGGACACCTGTGCCGGTGAGTTCCCCGCGAAGACGCCGTACTACTACAGCACCTTCGAGGAGGAGAACGAGAGCGTGCGCAGCGATCGCAAGAAGATCGTGGTGCTCGGCAGCGGCCCCAACCGCATCGGTCAGGGCATCGAGTTCGACTACAGCTGTGTACACGGCGTGCTCGCGGCCAAGGAGCTCGGCTACGAGACCATCATGATCAACTGCAACCCGGAGACGGTGAGCACCGACTTCGACACGGCCGACAAGCTCTACTTCGAGCCCGTGTTCTGGGAGCACATCTACGACATCATCCAGCACGAGCAGCCCGAGGGCGTCATCGTGCAGCTCGGCGGGCAGACCGCGCTGAAGCTCGCCGAGAAGCTGGAGAAATACGGCATCAAGATCATCGGCACCAGCTACGCCGCGCTGGACATGGCCGAGGACCGCGAGCGCTTCAGCTCACTGCTGCGCGACCTCGACATCCCATACCCCAAGTTCGGTGCGGTGAACAACGCCGAAGAGGCGGTGAAGCTCAGCCGCGAGCTCGGCTTCCCGCTGCTGGTGCGCCCCAGCTACGTGCTCGGCGGCCAGAAGATGAAGATCGTGATCAACGAGGAGGAGCTCGTGGACCAGGTGCTGGACATCCTGCGCCTGATGCCCGACAACAAGATCCTCATCGACCACTTCCTCGACGGCGCCATCGAAGCGGAGAGCGATTCCATCTGCGATGGCGAGATGGTGCGCATCATCGGCATCATGGAGCACATCGAGCCCGCCGGCATCCACAGCGGCGACAGCAATGCCGTGCTCCCGCCCTTCGACCTCAGCGAGAAGGTGATCCAGCAGATCCGCGAGCACACGCACAAGATCGCGCTGGCCCTGAAGACCGTGGGCCTGGTGAACATCCAGTTCGCGGTAAAGGATGAAGTGGTGTACGTGATCGAGGCCAACCCCCGCGCCAGCCGCACCGTGCCCTTCATCGCCAAGGCCTACGGAGAACCTTACGTGAACTGGGCCACCAAGGTGATGCTCGGCGCCAAGCTCAAAGACTTCGCCTTCAAACCCAGGTTGGACGGGTATGCCATCAAAGTCCCGGTGTTCTCGTTCGATAAGTTCCCGAATGTGGACAAGTCACTCGGGCCTGAGATGAAATCGACAGGTGAAGCCATTTACTTCATCAAGGACCTGAAGGATCCGTTTTTCCGGCAGGTCTATGGGGAACGGAGTATGTATTTGAGCAGGTAGGTTCTTGAGCGGAGTCGAAGTGTGGGCGTGCCCCCTCGCAAAAGCCTCGGGGTCGGGCCAACCGCTTCAAGTCCTCGCTCGTTCCTCGCTGCGGGCTTTCCGCTCATGTCCCTCACGCGGGCTCCCGTTTCTGTACATAGCATAGTGCCGCTCCTTCTGCACCCCGGCGGACGCACTGGACACGGTGCCACTCCAAACACCTTGTCCGCTTTGTCCACCCTCGAAGGCACTACACCGTAGGTTCCTCGGGAGGCTCAGGCTTGGTCGGCATCTGGTTACGACTTTACTTATGCGCCTTGTCCAACCGCTCCGAAAAGCCCCCGTTCTCCTCGAACTGGCGGGCCAATGTCACAAATTGCCTGTCCAACAGGCCGGTCGCCACCATGCAATATACATGTACACTCATTGTCGCAAGTGTTCCGCGCTTGTGGATATGAATGCGACCTGCGCGAGTGGATGGTCATGCTCCCGCGTGGTCAAGAGCCTCGGGCCCGAGATGGTGAGCACGGGCAAGATCATCCACTTCATGCTACTGAGGCGGTGCAAAGGATCGGTCCGCTTCGCGCGGTTGTTCGTAAGTGAAGAAGAGATGAAGTCTCGATCCTCACCATCCGCACCCCCCTCACATCTACGCCACGCGGATCCGCCTGTGCGGAGACCGTTCCTTCCACACCGACTGAGCATGATCGACCCGGTACGTGTTGTCCGTGGCGGAGCCTGCTTCGGCGCTGGCTGATGGCATACGCCGAATGGGGAGCTTGGAGGCGCTACCGAAGGATGGTCGATCGCTGGGGAATGGTCCCATCGTTCACGTTCCGTCACAAACGCGGCATGGAACGGTTACTTGTCGCATCGCGATCGCGTCGTTCCACCAAACACGAGTTCCATGGTCTTACATCTCAACCGCCGGAAGGTGGTGTCAGGAGCGTTGATGGTCGGTTGTTATTTGTTCGACCCCGGTGTGGCGGCCGCCCAAGGGTTGGCGTGGAAACGAACATTCGGCGGCGAGGGCGATGAGATCGTCAATTCCGCCGCGGTGGATGGTGAGGGCCGTACTGTTCTGGTGGGCTATTTCGAAGGCGAAGTGGATCTGGACCCTGGGCCTGGCGAGCACTTGGTGACCTCCAATGGTGAGTTGGACGCCTTCGTGATGCGCCTGGATCAGGATGGTGATCTGGATTGGGTCCGGACCTTCGGTGGCCCGGAGTCGGACTATGCCACTGGTGTGAGCTTGGACGATCAAGGGAATGTCTTCGTCGTTGGCGCATTCCGAGGGGCCGTGGATATGGACCCCGGGACCGGGACCGCGACACTGACCAGCGCGGGCGGCCACGATGTCTTTCTAACGAAGTACGCACCGAACGGGGAGTACCTCGGAGCGTGGCGCACGGGCGGTGCGGGCTATGACGAGGCCAAGAGCGTTGCCGTAGGAGGTTCGGGGGGAGTGTACGTGCTCAGTTATTTCACCGGTACCATCGATGCCGATCCGGGCGATCCCGTGCTTTCCATCGCTTCGGAGGGGCAGTTGGATGTGCTCGTGCAACGCTTCCTTGGCGATGGCACGTTGGGATGGGCCCATGCCGTGGGTGGCGCAGGCACCGACTTCGGATTGTCATTGGTGCTCGACGTGGATGAGAACATCTGGATGACCGGTTCCTTCGAGTCCACGATCGATTTGGACCCCGGTGCGGGAGTGGCTGCGCTGACTTCGGCGGGTGCATGGGATGTATTCGTTGCGAAGTGGGCATCGAACGGAACGTTCCTCTGGGCGGGTCGGATCGGAGGCCCGGATAATTTCGATACGGGTTATGACCTCGCCGTGGATGGGGAGGGCAACACATGGGTCATTGGGTCGTTCTTCGGTAGTGCCGACTTCGATCCTGGAGCGGGTGTGCACACTTTGACAGCCTCGTCGGAGGGCTCCGACGATGTGTTCGTGGTGAAGCTGGCCGCAGATGGGGAGTTCCTCTGGGCGGGTTCCTTCGGCGGTGGCGATGCGGACCTGGGTTATGGGATCGGGGTCAACACGGGTGGGCAGGTATTGCTCACGGGGTTCTTCTCGGGCCTGGCCGACCTTGATCCGTCCACCGAGGGTGTGTTCGAGGTCTCCACCTCCGAAGCGAACTACTTCGATGGTTTCCTGAGCCTCTTGGATGGTGACGGCACCTTCATCCGTGCATGGACGTTGGGCGGTGCGGGCAGCATCGCCACCCAGTCCATGGTGGTCAGCGACAATGGCATGTTGACCATGGTCGGGCATTTCGAGAATACGGTGGACCTGGATGCCGGACCTGGCGAAAGCATGGCCACCAGTGCGGGTTTCCGTGATGCGTTCGTGTTGCGGATGAGCGATGTGGTCGCGGGTATACCACCGGCCAACGACCAGGTGGTGCCTTTGTTGTCACCGAATCCGGCTGGGGACCACCTGGTGGTAGAGCTCGGGTCCGCGTACCACGGGGTGCCGTACACGATCACCGATACGAAAGGATGCGTGGTGGCCCGCGGTGTTTTGCGTACGGATCGCACCAGCGTTCCGGTGGCTCACCTGCGCGAGGGGGCTTATCGGTTCACCTTGGATCACCCGGCTGTGCGCGGTGTCGGTTTCGTGGTGGAGCGATAGGCCGGAGCGTGGATGGTCGTTGACCATCCACCGCGATGGGGCGGTGCTGTAGGCAACATTCCCTCACCCCGTTGGTGGGGCGGTGGGGTGTGCCAACAAGGAAGGTGAACGGTGCCATGCAGGGGATCGGCCACGTTGCGTTCCCATTTCGACATGCACCGCACCGGTACTGGTGTTCGAACATGGCGCTTGGGAAGTGCTAGGTGAAGCGACGGGCCTCACCTCCATGCCACCAACACGGATCGGGCCGTGTGCTCACAGGCGCTTCTCGAAACAGACGCTGCTTTCCACCCCGGCATAGGGACCATAGTTCGGGATCCGCAGGTATCCACGTTTCTGGTAGAGGCCGATGGCTTCGGGCATCATCCGTCCGGTCTCCAGCACGCAGCGTGCGTGCCCGAGTTCCTGGGCCCAACGCTCCAGTTCGTGGAGCACCAAGGAGCCTATGCCTCGTTGCCGATGTTCCAGTGCGGTGTACATCCGCTTGATCTCCACCACGCCATGGTCAAAGGGCTTGAACGCTCCGCAGCCAAGAGGGATGTCGCCTTGCAGCACGACCACGACCTGGGCGAGTGGTGTCAGTTCGTTGTGTGCGGCGAAGAAGGCGTTGGCTTCCCCGTTGCGTTGGGCGAGGTCCATGTCGAGCCGCACCACCAGTGCGCGGAAGTCGTTGTCGTCGGAAGTGGTACGGCGTATGGTCGGGTTGGTGTTCATCGATCGCGGATGGGTTCCTGGCAGGCGTGGGAACGGCCGTTGAACGGGTACTGCGCCTTGGACCGTTACCTTGGATGGCCCACGGCATTCGAACTTCAAAACTACACGAACATGGATACGCGGAAGTCACTGGCACTGGTGCTGTGTACGGCGGCGATCATCACCAGCGGAGGGTTGTTCAAGGTGCTGCACTGGCCTGGTGCCAACCTGCAATTGTTGGTCGGCGGTGTGGTGCACGTCTTCGCGTTGTGCTTGCTGGCCCACCGGGTATGGCATGGAGGTGCGCTCCGGTGAGGCCTGGGGTTGGTATTGATATTATCAATTGATGGTATCAATGGATCGCTTCCATGTATGGGTACGTTTGTATGAACGAACCCTCAAGAACGGATCCCATGGCCAAGAAAGAACCCGAGATCGAAGTCGGCTCCGCGAAGGCGGGAGCCAAGGGCGAATGCCCCGTGATGCACGGCACCTTGCACAAGCCCGTCTCCGGACGCGGCACCAGCAACCGCGAGTGGTGGCCCAACGCGCTCAACGTCGGCATCCTGCACCAGCACGCGCCTGCGAGCAACCCGCTCGGTGCCGATTTCGACTACGCCGAAGCCTTCAAGAAGCTGGACCATCAAGCACTGAAGGCCGACCTCACCAAGCTGATGACCGACTCGCAGGACTGGTGGCCGGCGGACTGGGGCCACTACGGCGGTCTGATGATCCGCATGGCATGGCATAGCGCGGGCACCTATCGCACGGCCGACGGACGCGGTGGCGGCGGCACCGGCAACCAGCGTTTCGCGCCGGTGAACAGCTGGCCCGACAACGGCAACCTCGACAAGGCACGCCGCCTGCTGTGGCCCGTGAAGCAGAAGTACGGCAACAGCATCTCCTGGGCCGATCTGCTGATCCTCGCGGGCAACGTGGCGCTGGAGAGCATGGGCTTCAAGACCTTCGGCTTCGCCGGTGGCCGGGCCGACATCTGGCAGCCCGAGGAGGATATCTACTGGGGTGGGGAGACCGAATGGCTGGCCACCAGCGACAAGCCCAACAGTCGGTACAGCGGCGAGCGCGATCTGGAGAACCCGCTGGCCGCCGTACAGATGGGCCTGATCTACGTGAATCCCGAAGGTCCCGATGGCAACCCCGATCCCGTGGCCAGCGGCCGCGACATCCGCGAGACCTTCAAGCGCATGGCCATGAACGATGAGGAGACCGTGGCGCTCACCGCCGGCGGCCACACCTTCGGCAAGATGCACGGTGCCGGTGATGCGGCATTGGTAGGTGCGGAGCCCGAGGCTGCGGGCATCGAGGAGATGGGTCTTGGCTGGATCAACAAGTTCGGCACAGGCAAGGGTGCCGACACCACCACCAGTGGGCTGGAAGGCGCGTGGAAGCCCAACCCCACGAAGTGGGACAACGGCTACTTCGACATGTTGTTCGGATACGAATGGGAGCTTACGAAGAGCCCCGCCGGTGCCAAGCAATGGGTGGCGAAGAACGTGAAGCCCGAGCACATGATCTCCGATGCGCACCTGCCCGGTGTGAAGCATCCACCCATGATGACCACCGCCGACATGGCGATGCGTTTCGACCCGATCTACGCAAGGATCGCCAAGCGTTTCCACGAGAACCCCGATCAGTTCGCCGATGCGTTCGCGCGTGCATGGTTCAAGCTTACGCACCGCGACCTCGGTCCCAAAAGCCTGTACCTCGGCCCCGAAGTGCCCGCCGAGGATCTGATCTGGCAGGACCCGATCCCCGCCGGCGCCACGATCAGCAACGCCGACGTGGCCGCGCTGAAGAGCAGGGTCCTCGCGAGCGGCCTCAGCGTGAGCGAGCTCGTCGCCACCGCATGGGCTTCCGCCTCCACCTTCCGGGGCAGCGACAGGCGTGGCGGTGCCAACGGTGCGCGCGTGCGTCTGGCCCCGCAGAAATTCTGGGCGGTGAACGATCCCGCGCAGCTCGGCAAGGTGCTCGGTGTGCTGGAGAACATCCGTAAGGAGTTCAACGCCGGTGGCAAGCCGGTGTCCATCGCCGATCTGATCGTGCTGGGTGGCAGCGCCGCCGTGGAGAAGGCCGCGCACGATGCCGGGTTCAATGTGCAGGTGCCCTTCACCAGCGGCCGGGGCGATGCCACGCAGGAGTGGACCGATGTGGAGAGCTTCGCGATCATGGAGCCGCAGGCCGACGGATTCCGCAACTACCAGAAGAAGGCGTACAGCGTTTCGCCGGAGGAACTTCTGATCGACCGTGCGCAACTGCTCACCCTGAGCGCGCCGGAAATGACGGTGCTGGTGGGCGGCCTGCGTGTGCTGGGCGCCAACACCGGCGGCAGCAAGCATGGCGTGTTCACCGATCGGGTGGGCCAGCTCACCAACGATTTCTTCGTGAACCTGCTGGACATGCGCCACGCCTGGGCCCCGAAGAGCGGCGAGGAAGGCATCTATGGCAGCCACCACCGCACGACCGGCGAGCGCAAGTGGACGGGCACCCGCGTGGACCTGATCTTCGGCAGCAACTCGCAACTGCGCGCCATCGCCGAGGTGTACGCGCAGGCCGATGCGCAGGAGAAGTTCGTGAAGGACTTCGTGAAGGCGTGGGTGAAGGTGATGGAGTTGGACCGCTTCGACCTGAAGCGCTGAGCGGTCATCGTGGTCGAACGGAAGGCGGCCTGCATGGGCCGCCTTCCGCGTTCCGCCCCGATCGATCGAGCCATGGCCTGAAGCACGATGGGGTGATGCACCGCGGCACCGGGACCGGCGTTCGAACAGCGGCACCTCCAGGATCTTTCCCGGATCGGTCCTCACTTTGCGGCCTTGGTGGCGCACCTTTGATCTCCACCCATGAAAGCGCATCGGCCTTGAAGCATCGAACCAAGAACCTTCGGTTACCGTTGGCCCTTTGGTGGTTGCTGTCATCCGTGCTGGGCGTGGCGCAGTCCGGACGGTCGATCCAGGGCCAAGTGCTGGAGAAGGGGAGTGGCGTGGGCTTGCCGGGCGCCAGTGTGGTGTTGTTGAACGCCTCGGATACCACGGTGCGGCAGGGTGTGGCGGCGGATACGGAAGGGGTGTTCCGTTTCGCCGGAGTGATGGAGGGCGGGTACATCCTGCGGACCTCGTTCGTTGGATCCGAGACGGATCAGCGTTCCATACGGGTGGCCGCCGACATCACAGGACTGCTGATCGAACTACGGCCTTCGGCCGTGGCGCTGAGGACCGTGGAGGTGGAAGGGGTGGTGAAGCGGGTCGAGCAACGTGGCGACACCACCATCTACAACGCGAACGCGTTCCAGGTACACCCCAACGCCACGGCCGAGGACCTGGTGACCAAGTTGCCGGGCGTGGTGATGGAGAACGGCGCGGTGAAGGCGCAGGGCGAGAAGGTGAAACGTGTCCTGGTGGATGGCGAGGAGTTCTTCGGCGACGATGCCAGCATCGCCTTGAAGAACCTGCCTGCGGAGATCATCGACAAGGTGGAGGTGTTCGACCGGCTGAGCGATCAGGCGCAGTTCACAGGGTTCGACGATGGCAACCGGGACAAGACGCTCAACATCGTCACCAAGAGCGGCCGCAACCAGGGGGTCTTCGGCCGGGCCACGGCGGGCTATGGCACGGACGAACGTTACTTGGGCTCCCTGTCACTGAACTGGTTCAAGGGCTCACAGCGCCTTTCCCTGCTGGGTGGGTCGAACAACATCAACCAGCAGAACTTCTCCAGCCAGGACCTCGCGGGTGTGGCCGAAGGAGGAGGGCGCAGGCAGGCCTCGGACCTCATGGTGGGCACCAAGCCGGGCATCAACACCACGCATGCGGTCGGTGTCAACTACAGTAACAAGTTCGCCAAGGGCACCAAGCTCACGGCCAGCTATTTCTTCCATGAACAGCAAAGCGCCAATACCAGCCTGGTGGACCGCACCACGTACCTGAGCGATACCACGGCCCAGTATTCATCCAGTGCGCAGGACCGGCGTTCCGTGAGCGATGAGCATCGGTTCAACCTTCGTTTCGAGCACCGGTTCGACAGCATCAACTCCATCGTCGTAACACCCCGTCTTTCGCTGCAAAGCACACGTTCCACCGGTCTTTCCGGGGCGCAGGTGGAAGATGATGCCGGGTCGCTGCTGAGCCGTACCAGCAACGAGAGCCGGACGTCGCGCCAGGGGCTCATCTTCAGCAACGGCTTGTTGTATCGGCGCAAGTTCGCCGTGAAGGGTCGCACCTTCAGCGCCAACCTCACCACCTCGGTCTCGGGGCAGGATGGCCAGGGCACGCTCCTGGCCGATAACTGGTACGCCACGGACACCACGGCCACCACCCGCATCGATCAGCGTTCGCAAGGGCAGGACCTCACCCAGCGCCATGGTCTGGACCTGGGCTACACGGAGCCGCTGAGCCGAAGGTCGCAGGTGCAGGTGAGCTTGGCGCCTGCGGTACAGCGCGGGGTTGCGGAGAAGTTGACCTACGATGAAGAGGCCGATACCGGAGTGGAGCGGTTGAACACGAGCCTGAGCAACCGTGCGGACAATACCATCACCACGTTGCGCGGTGGTCTGTCCTACCGGCTGCGCGAAGGCAAGCTCACCTTCACTATCGGCGTGGATGGTTCGAGCACCAGTATGCAGAGTGAACAGACCTACCCACAGGCCAGCAGCGTACGACGCGCGTACTTCAACCTGCTGCCCAATGGCATGCTGATGTACAAGCCCGACAAGTTCACCCGGCTGCGCGTGAATTACCGGACCACCACCCGCACCCCGTCCATCACCCAGTTGCAGACCGTGGTGGACAACAGCGATCCCCTGAAGCTCACCACGGGCAACCTCGCCTTGGAGCAGGGTTACCAGCACACCCTCAACGTCAACCTGAATACGAGCGATACCGCGCGCACCCGCCCTTTCTTCGCGATGATGGTGCTGCAGGCCGAGCAGGACCGGATCAGCAACGTCACGTATGCGAGTGCGCGGGACAGTGTGCTGGCAGGAGGTGTCGTCTTGCCGGCCGGTGCGCAGCTGACCCGGCCTGTGAACTTGGACGGCCAGCTCTCCGGACGCATGCTGGCCAACTACACCCTGCCCATTGCACCGCTGAGGAGCAACCTGAACCTCACGGCCAGTGGAAGTGCCGAACGGCTGCCCGGTGCCGTGAACGATGTGGTGCATTTCACCTGGAACACCACGGCCACGGCCGGTGCCTCGATCAGTACCAGCACGAGCAAGCGGATGGACCTGCGGGTGGGGTACACGGCGGACCTCAACAAAGTGCGCAGCGGTTTGCGGGGCGAGCTGGATAACCAGTACTACCGAGGCCGCCTTTCGGGCAAGGTGGTGCTGAACGGTCCGGGGAAATGGGTGGTGGAGAGCGAGGTGAACTACGACCGGTACGTGGGGCTGGGGACCGGCTTCGATCAGGATGCCATCGTGTGGAACGCCGCGCTGGCGCATAAGTTCCTCAAGAGCGAGGCCTTGGAATTGCGTGTCATGGCGTACGACCTCCTGAAGCGCAACGTGAGCGTGAGCCGGGAGGTGAGCGAAACGTACCTCCAAAGCACCGCCACGAACATGTTGCAACAGTACTTCCTGTTCTCGTTGACCTATGTGCTTCGCGGCTTCAAGAGCGCGGCTTCGTCGGAGCCGGGTTCGGGCGCACCACCGGGCGGTTCGTGGCCACCCCCCGGCGATCATGGACCAGGCCCCCGCTGATCGCGGTCAGCGGACCAGTGCCACGGTGCCTTGGCGTGTGATCGTTTCCGAAGGTATACAGGGGTTGCGCATGCGAACGGTGTAGATGTACACCCCGGTGGGTAGCGCCGATCCGGTCCAACAATCCTGTGTGTCGGTGGTGTGCCAGTGCGAATGCCCCCAACGGTCGAAGACCTCCAGGTCAAAGTCATCCTCGGGGATCGCTACGGGGCCGGGCCACACATCGTTGATGCCGTCGCCATTGGGCGTGAAGGCGTTGGGCAGGAAGAGGATGGGCTCCTCGATCAGTTCCAAGGCGATGGACGTGGTATCATCACAACGGTCGGGCTGGGTGGAGTAGAAGGTGAGGTCGAGATCCTGGTATTGGCGCAGGTCCAGGCGCACGGTGCCCCGGCAGAGGTTCAGGTACAGGCTGTCGCCGATGAAGAACGCGCAGGAGTCCGAAGCGCTGTTGAACCGTAGTTCGAGGAGGGAGGAGCACGGCACCTGGGCGGCGGTGAAGTCCGCGGGGAGCTTGGGGCGTACGTACACGCTGTCCAGGGCGGGCATTCCCCCACAGCCCGTATCGTCGAAGCCTTGCAGGGAGATCGGCTGCCAGTACGGCGCATCGAAGGTGATGGAGGGCTCGCTGATCGTGCTGGTGCCGGTATCGCCCCACTGCCACAGCAAGGCTGCTACCGCCGAGGTGGTGGTGGCCACGCCCAGGGTGCGTATGCACAGGGTGTCGGGAGCGGAGAAGGCCACGTCGGGCCCCACGCGTTGGGTGAGGGTGATCTGGCCGGTGAGCGTGCAACCCAGGTCGGTGTCGGTCACCGTCAGGGAGATGATCCCTTCGGTACCTGCGGCGATGGCGATGGAACTGGTGGTGGCACCGGTGGACCACAGGTACACATCGGGTTCGAAGCCCCATTGCGGCGCGGCGGAGAGCGTTGGTGGGCTGGTGGCGCAATAGTCGCTCTCTCCGGCGATGTGCAGGTACGGGTCGCCGAGGGTTGCGCTCACATACGAAGGGCATGGACCTCCGTACACCACCGCCGTATAGGTGCCGGGCCCGAGGCCGGTGAGGGTGGTGTTGGTCTGGTTCGGGTCGTCGATCCATTGCCAGGTGTAGGGCCCAGGGGCCACGGTGAAGGTCACGGTCCCGTCGCTGGCGCCGGGGCAGCTGATGTGGGTGAAGGCCATGGTGCCCAATGGGGCCACCTCCGGGTCAGGCAGGTCGTACTCCAGCAGCACCGCGCACGAATCGCCGGTCACCAACACCGAATAGTGGTCGGCCAGCAGGTTGGTGGCGGTAGGCCCGGTCAGCGCGGCATCGTGGAACCAGGTGTAGGTGAAGGGCCCACCGACATCGCCGACCACCGTGAGCGAACCGTCGGCATCATCGGGGCAGGTGGGCATCACGGCCTCCAAGGTGGTTTCGCAAGGCGGAGGGTCCTGCGCGCACAAGGTGCCAGCCATGCCGAGGAGAGCGATGAGGACGTAGCGCATCAAGGCTGAATTTCGCTATTCAGGACCGGAAGTCCAAGATAGCTGGTAGGCACGGCATATCATCCGGTGGGTCAGGAGGATGCCCGGGATGGCGTGGAAGTCCTTACTTCAAGAGGGTCACATGCCCCAGGTACTCACGCGTGGCACCCGTGCTCTTCACCTGGTACACCAACCGGTACGGATACACATCCTGCTTCAGGATGGCGCCCCCGCCGTTGTTCAGGGTGCCATCCCACGCGATGTTCGGGTCGGAAGCGGAGTGGATCACTTCGCCCCAGCGGTCGAACACGGTCAGCTCGAAGTTGGCGATGTCGGGGATGTTGAACACGGAACACCAAGTGTCGTTGTCCCCATCACCATCGGGGGTGAACGCGTTGGGTACATAGATGAAGAGCACATCATCGATGATCACCGTGTGGCACACGGTGTCCGGGCAGGCGTGCCCATCACGGGCCACCAGGCACACTTCGTATTGGTCGGGTTCCTTGTTGGAGAAGGTGTAGGCGGTGCGTTCGTCGGTGGAAGTGGCGAGCCCGGCGATGTCCCATGACCAGGTGGCCGCGTTGAGCGAGGTGCTGGTGAAGTGGATGGTAGGGGCGTTCACATTGGCGGGGATCGGGCCGTGGGTGAACTGGGCCACTACGGGCGGAGGTTCGGTAAGGGTGTGGTCCAGTGTGCCGATACACCCAGCGGCGTTGCGTATGCGCAATGCATAGGTGCCCGCACAGGTGTCGGGGGAGGTGCTGGCCGTTCCGAAGGAAAGCCCGCCGTCGAAGCTGTAGGCCACCGCTTCGGTGTCGTGGATGGTGATGGTGCCGTTGCAGTCGCCGAAACACCAGGGTTCCACGTGGGTGACACTATCGATCTCCAACAACGGGGGCTGGCCGATGGTGAAGTCGCTGGTGGTGGTGCATTCGTTCTCGTCGGTGATGGTGATCGTATGGTCGCCGGCGCAGAGGGTGTTGGCCGCGGCCGTATCCGCCACTGCGGGATCGCTCCAGAGGTAATGGAACAGGCCGTTGCCGCCGGTCATGCTCACGGAGGCGGTGCCATCGCATTGCTCGAAGCAGACGGCATCGGTCACGGTGGTGGTGGCTTGCAGCGGCCGGGTGAAGGTGATCGTCACGCTATCGGTCAGGTGGCAGAGCACACCATCGTCCTCCGTCCAGTGGAACATCGCGGGTCCGCTGTCTGGCGCGGTCACCGTGGCGAATGGGTCGGCGGGGTCGGAGAAGGTGTATCCGGGTGGGCCGGACCAGGCACCGGTGCCGGTGTTACCGATGCTGGCGTGCAGGCCGTAGGAGAGGATGCATACGGTGGAGTCGGGTCCGGCATCAACGATGCCGCAGCAGGAGGGGTCGCTGGCGGGCAGGATCTGGATCACCACATCGGCCGTGCCGATGCAACCCAGGGGTGACACCACGGTGTAGGTGTACGTGCCGGCGGGATCCACCATGGGGTCGAACTGGTCGGGTACGGGGTTACCCGCGGCATCGGTCCACGTACCACCGGGCTCGGGGGTGCCGCCGAGCAGGTCGATCAACGCATAGGAGGGCGGTGTGGCACAAAGGACCACCAACGAGTCGGAGCCTGGATCCAGCCCCGGATCGATGTCCACGAACACGCTGTCCTGGGCATTGCACACGGGATGGCCGATCACGTGGGCCGATACCACGTACAGGGTGGGGCTGGTGGTGTACACCATGGGGTCGGCCACGTTCGCGGCGGAAAGGCCATCCACGGGTGTCCACGACCACACCAAGCCCTCCGACCCTCCGCAGGTGGCCGTGCCGGACCATACCATCCCCGTGGGTGGGAAGGGCCCGGCCCCGAACACTTCGTTACCCTCATCGTCGATCAGGCTGTACGAGACCTCGCTCTCCCACGTACCCGGCGTGTAGTTCAGCACGATCGCATCACCGGCGGTGACCGGAAAGGTCTGTGTGGCGGAACCGCCGAACGGCAGCGTGTAGGTGGTGGCCACACCATCCACCGAAATGGACAAGCTGGCGCCGTTCCAGCCGTCGAAGGCATTGTCGTTCATCTGGATCGTCCAGGCGCAATCCACGCCACCGGTCCCCACCACCGCAGCGGCGAGCTGCACGGAGTCGTTGCAGATCACCACATCGTTGCCGGCGTCGATCAGGAAAGGGTCGTTCACGGTCAGCACGATGGTGGTGTCGTAGGTGCAGCCGAAGTTGTCGGTAACGGCGTATTGGAAGGGGTAGGTGCCGGGGGCCGTGGCCGTGAAGGTGATGGTATCGCCGTTGGCGGAGATCAGGTCCGGCGTGGTGCCGCCCACCCATGCGCTGGAGTCGGCGTCCGGTCCGAACGAAGGGGTGAAGGTGGTGACATCGGGGATGATGGCGGGGTCGAACTGGATGGACCAGGAGCAGATGAATCCGTTATCGGCGGCCCAGAGATCGGTGCTTTGGTAGGTCCAGTCGCCGTTCAGCGGACAGCCGATCAGGTTGTTGAAGGATTCCACCGGGGCGTAGGTACCGGGGTTCAAGGCATTGCTCTGTGGGGTGCCCGATGGTGTGGTGTTGCCGCCGGCGTTCACGTTGTCCACCCAGGTTCCGTTGGTGGCCGTGGGGCTCCAGCAGTATTCCCAGCATTCGCCGAAGACCGGATCGTCGTTGCTGTCCGTGTCGTTCGGCGACCCCAGGTAGGTGCCACCCCCGCCTTGTTGGTGGAAGATCATCGACTGGCCATTGGGGCAGATCACCTGAAGCACCAGGTCGCCCATGAAGGTGTGCTCCATCTCCACGCAGATCGATTGGATGTTCGACAAGTTGGTCACCTGCTGTCCGAAGTTGAACTGCTCGAAGGTGAGGGTGGAGGTGAAGGGCAGGCCCACATCATCGGGGAGGAAGATGCCCCCCCCGAAGTTGGCGTCGGGGATGCCTGTCCACGTGGTGGGTAGGGCACCGCCGAACAGGGTGACGGTCTCTCCGAAACAGATCTCCGGTCCAGGGTCCGTGGGAGCGAAAGAGGGCGTGGTGCTCACCAGGATCTGCAGGTCGTTCAGGTTCAGGTTGCGGCAGCCGTTGTCGTCGGTCACATAGAGTTGCACCACATGTTCGCCATCGTCGTCGAACACGTGCGATACCACCGGGCCGCTGGTGCTGTCCACGGTCCCATCGTCGAAGTCCCACAGGTATTGGGTGATGAAGAAGCTGCCCTGCGCCTGGGAGGCGGAGCCATCGAAGGTCACCGATTCGCCTTGGCAGATCAGGGCGGGCACCGCCTCGGGCATGGTGGCCACAGCGGTGGGGTTGAGGCAAGGCACGGTGCACTGGAAGCCTGCGGCGAAATCGCCGACGCCGGCATTGTTCGAGTGGAACACCAGGGTCAGGCACCCCGTGGTGTTGAAGACCGTGCCGCTCACCACCAGGTTCTGCAAGGCACTTCCGGAGTACGTGCCCAGGCTGGTGGCGCTGGTGTTGTCGCCGTCGTAGATGGTGAGGTTGTCCGCCGGATTCCCGGGGCTGGCTTGGGTGCTCAGGTTGAAGACGAACCAGGTGAGGTAGATCACGTTGCCGGGAACGTCCGGGCAGATCGTCAGGGTGTGGTTCTCGTTGTCCCCGTACGAGGCGTTGGGCCCGCCGGAATCCTCGATCACCCCGGAGCAGCTCGTCGCCGAGCCTGCGGTGATGCTGATCTGTTGGGCGTGGGCCCACGTTAACGATACGAAGAAGAGGAAGAGGAAGAGTGCGCGCATGGCGTTGGGGCGGTGGTGGGGCGAAAGGAAAGGGATCCGGGTGGAGGTGGAGGGGCGGAAGTGATGGGCCGGGAAAAAGAGCCGCTGAGGCGGCCCTGCCAGCAAGGTATGACCCGGAAGGTGATCAAGATCGATCATCACGGGGTGATGACCGGTTCAAGGGCGTTGAGGTTGCCTCGCTCACGGGTCCACGGGCTCACCACCTCTACCGGACCGGTCACGGCTCAGGGCGCAGGTTCCATCCGCAGCGCCCGCAGGGCCTTCGCCGCGCGCGACCGGATCGCCGGCCCCGGGTCCACACGCAGGGCCTCTTCCAGCAGCAGCCGGAATTCATCCGCCAGTTCAGGATAGCGCCCCACCATGCGCAGCGCCACGGTGATGGCATAGGCACGCTGGGCGATGGCGTACTGCGGGTCGGCGATCCGCCGGAACATCGCATCGGTGATGCGGCCGTGCAGCGCCTTCGGCAGTTCGCACTCCTGCATCATCCAGATGCTGCTCCGCTGCACGGCTTCGTGCACGGGGCGGTCGAGCACATCGAGCAAGCGCTTCACGTAGGGCTTGGCCAGCTCCGGGTGCCTCCCGCACACGATGGTCGCGCTGTACGCGGCGCGTTGTGCCACACGATCCTCGTTCTTCAGCAGGTGGCCCATCAACTCCGCGAACCGCTCCGCATCATCGCCCACGAAGTCCGCGATGGCCTCCGCATTGGCGCGGCTGTGCTCCTTCAATAGTTGCGCACGGATGTCCATGGGTCATAGCAACAGCGCTCCATCCGATCCAACCGCGAATGGAAGGGCATGAACGTGGGTACGCCTTGGCGACAGGATGTTCTGTTCACGTTCATATACGTTCAATTCCCGGACCATGTGGACCATCGCCGGTCATGGCGAGCGTAGCGAAGCGGGGGTCAGCCTTTGCGTTCCTTCTTCGGGAACTTCGGCTTGGGTTCGTAGTAACCTTCCTTCTTGGGGAAGCTGCGCGCACCGCCACGGTCATCCCGGTTGCCTGGGTGGCCACCACCGGCACTGCGGTCCGGACGATAGCCGCCCTGGTCGCCACCGCGCGCACCACCGCCCTGGTATCCGCCACGATCCTGCCCACCACGGTATCCGCCACCGCCGCCTTTGTAACCACCGCCACCGCCACCGCGATAGCCGCCGCTGCTGGGTCTTGGCTCACCGCCCTTGCTTCCGCCGGCCGCTGCATCCACACGCACACTGCGGCCCTTGTAGTTGGCGTTATTGAAGGCGTTCAGCACCTGCTCGAAGTGGTCGGGCTCGATGTCCACGAAGGAGTACACGTCCTTGATCAGCATGCGCCCGATGAACTCGCCGCTGATGCCACTGATCCCGCAGATGTAGCCCAGCATCTTGCCTTTGTCGAAGCCATCGGCCGTGCCCAGGTTGATGAACATCTGGCGGCCGGTGCTGAAGCGCTCCAGGGATGAAGGGCGTTCCGCGCGGGCGCTGTGGTCCTTGCGGCTCATGTCCACGTTCATGTCGAACGCGTTGCGGTGCTGGTCGATGATCCGGTTGAAGGCATGGCTCATGAACCGGTCGATGAGCTCCTCCTTGGTGAAGCCGTTGAGCTCAGCACGCGCCTCGGGCAACAGGTCCTCCAGGCTCTCGGTGTCCACCTCCACGCTCTTCAGGCGGTGCATGTAGGCCTTCACCTGCTGCTTCACGATCTCGGCGCCGCCGGGCACACGCACATAGGTGAAGTGGGTCTTCAGTACCCGTTCCAGCTGGCGGATCTTGTTCATGTCGCGCACACCGATGATGCTGAGCGAGATCCCCGCACGCCCCGCGCGCCCCGTACGACCGCTGCGGTGGGTGTAGTTCTCCGCCTCGCCGGGCAGGTCGAAGTGGAACACGTGGGTCACGTCCTTCACATCGATCCCGCGCGCCGCCACATCGGTGGCGATCAGCAGGCGGATCGTGCGGGCACGGTAGCGGCCCATCACATGGTCGCGCTGCGCCTGCGAAAGGTCGCCGTGGATGGCGTCGGCGTTGTAGCCGTCCTTCACCAGTGCGGTGGCCAGGTCCTGCGTTTCGTGCTTGGTGCGGCAGAACACGATCCCGAACAGCTCGGGGTCCGCATCGATGAACCGCTTCAACGCGGCATAGCGGTCCTTGCTCTGCACCACCGCGTATTGATGCTGGATGGCCGCCGCGGCGCTGTTCACGGGCCCCACGGCCACCTCTTCGAACGCGCGCATGTAGCGTTTGGCGATACGGCGCACCTCGCTGCTCATGGTGGCGCTGAAGAGCCAGGTGCGTTTGTCCTCGGGGGTCTTCTCCAGGATCTCGGTGAGGTCCTCCTGGAAGCCCATGTTCAGCATCTCATCGGCTTCGTCCAGCACCACCACGTCCACGGTGCTCAGGTCCAACACCTCGCGGCCGATCAGGTCCAGTAGGCGGCCGGGCGTGGCCACGATGATCTGTGCGCCGCGCTGGATGTCGCGGATCTGGTCGCGGATGCTGGCGCCGCCGTACACCGCCACGATACGGGTGCCCTTCAGGTGGGCGGAGAAACGCTCCAGGTCCTTGGCGATCTGCACGCACAGCTCGCGCGTGGGCGCCAGCACTAAGCTTTGGATGGTACGGTCCTGCGGGTCGAGGTACTCGAGCATGGGCAGGCCGAAGGCGGCGGTCTTGCCGGTGCCGGTCTGGGCCAGGGCCACCACATCCTTCTCCGACCGGAGCAGGAGGGGAATGGCCTGCTCCTGCACGGGAGTAGGCGTGGTGAAACCGATATCGGCCAGGGAACGGAGGGTTTCGGCGCGGAGGCCGAGCGCTTCGAAGGAAGACATGGGGAAGGGGAAGGGGAAAGGTGGTCGAAGCGCCCACGTGGCGCAGAACGGCCGCGAAGGTACGGGTTCTGGGGTGGGGGGCGAATACAAGGCTACCGCGTCCTATTTCTACCGCCAGTACGGAGGATGTGCCGGAACAGCAGGCCCAGCGTGCGGCGACCCTGTCCCCCTCGTGCGCGCCGAACGGCGGGCCCAGGGTGAGGGGGGGCGCCCGGCGGATGCCCAGGCCATGGCGCCCACTTGTGCGCCATGCCCCATCTTCGCACCCATGCCCACCCTCCACTGGATCGGAAAGGACAAAGTGATCAACCACCACCGCGAGGTGCCCTACAAGGTGCTGGAACATGCCTATGGCTTCGATGCCCAAAACGGAAAGACCGACCCACCCACCGGCAGCGGCAACACCATCATCCACGGCGACAACCTGGAAGCCCTCAAAAGCCTGCTGCCCCAATACGAGGGCAAGGTGAAGTGCATCTACATAGACCCGCCCTACAACACCGGCAACGAAGGCTGGGTGTACAACGACAATGTGAACGACCCCCGCATCAAGAAGTGGCTGGGCGATGTGGTGGGCAAGGAGGGCGAGGACCTGAGCCGACACGACAAGTGGCTCTGCATGATGTACCCCCGGTTGGTGCTGCTGCACAAGCTACTGGCGGAGGATGGGGTGATATTCATCAGCATTGACGACATTGAAGCGGCTTCACTTCGGCTGGTTCTCGATGAGATCTTCGGGAGCCGCAACTTCATTGCTCAGTTCGTCTGGAAGAGTCGGCCAAGTGAGGATGTGAGGGCATTGAGCGGCGTATCCAATGACCATGAATACGTATTCGCATACGGCAATCCACTGCGTGAACGATTCGCTGGTGTCGAGAAGGATCTTTCCAAGTTCAGCAACCCAGATGATGATCCGAGAGGGCCATGGCGAAGCGCGGACATGACGGGATTAGCCACGATCACGCAAAGACCGAACCTTCATTACCCCATCACAGACCCCAATACCAGTAGAACATTCGACCCACCAGAAAAGGGCTGGCGATTTGATCGCTCAGGGATGGAAAAAAGGATATCCGAAGGTCGGGTCATCTTTCCCGCATCAGCCAGTGGTCGTCCACGTCAGAAGATCTTCCTGAAAGAAACGGCATCAACGAAGTCTCTCGGTTCCGTAATTACAGAGGTGACTACCATGGATGGAACGAGGACGATACAGGCACTATTTGGCCTGTCGGCTTTCGACTTTCCCAAACCACCGTCCTTGTTGGAGTTGCTTGTTGGTCAAGTTGCTGGCAAGAACTCCATCATCCTCGACTCCTTCGCCGGCAGCGGCACCACCGCCCACGCGGTGCTGAACCTGAACAAGCAGGACGGCGGCAACCGCAAGTTCATCCTTATTGAGATGATGGACTATGCCGAGACCATCACCGCCGAGCGCGTAAAGCGCGTGATGCAAGGTTTTGGCGAAGGCAAGAAAGCCGTGGAAGGCACGGGCGGCGCCTTCGACTACTACACCCTGGGCCAGCCCCTCTTCAACGCCGACCAGAACCTGAACGAGGCCGTGGGCACCGAGCGCATCCGCGAATACATCTGGTACAGCGAAACGCGATCCCCCCTGCCGGCCTCCGCACCAGCGGCCAACGGCAAAGCGGCCCGTGGCAAGGGCCTTGCAAACAACCCGTACCTGCTCGGCACCCACGAAGGCATGGCCCTCTACTTCGTGTACGAGCCGGAACGCCTCACCACCCTGGACCACGAGCTGCTGGCCACCCTGCCGGTGAAGGGCGCACCCACGCTCATCTACGCCGACAACTGCTTGCTGCCGAAGAAATTCCTGGAGCAGCACGGCATCGTGTTCAAGAAGATCCCGCGGGACATCAGCCGCTTTTGAAGGAAGGTGAGGAAGAGGGGAAGAGAGAAAGTGAGAAAGTGAGAGAGTGAGGAAGAGAGAAAGTGAAGAGGAGAGAAAGAGAGAAAGAGAAGGAGTGAAGAAGTGAAGGAGTGAAGAAGAGAGGAAGAGAGGAAGAGAGGAAGAGAAGGAGTGAAGAAGTGAAGGAGTGAAGGAGTGAAGAAGAGAGGAAGAGAGAACGTGAGAAAGTGAAGAGGTAACAGTATTCGTAAGCGATCATCCATGGAACGGCAACTCCAGATCCTCCCCACGCTGCTGCTGGAGCCTTACCGGCAGGCGGTGGCGGCGGTTCCGCTGGAGCGCTTCCGCAGCTTGCAGGACAGCGCGTTGTCCGTGGAGAGCTTCAGCTTCTACACCTCGGTATCGGCGGTGTTCTCCAGCAAGATCGAGGGCGAGGAGATCGAACTGGACAGCTACGTGAAGCACAAACGCTTCGGCATCCCCTTCCGCCCGGACCACACCCAGAAGATCGACGACCTCTACGCCGCCTACCAATACGCCCAAGGCCGCCGCTGCGATCGCTCCAGCTTGCTGGAGGCCCACCGCATGCTCACCCGACACATCCTGCCCGAAGGGCGCGGCGGTCGTGTGCGCACCGACAACATGTACGTGACCACGGCCGATGGCCGCATCGAATACGTGGCCGCGCCGCCCAGCATGGTGGACGCGGAACTGGACAAGCTCTTCGCCGACCTGGCGCAGTTGCAAGGCACGGAACTCGCGCTGGCCGAGGTGTTCCACTACGCGGCCCTGCTGCACCTGGTGTTCGTGAAGATCCACCCCTTCGATGATGGCAACGGCCGCTGCGCCCGCCTGCTGGAGAAGTGGTTCCTGGCCGACAAGCTGGGCCCCAAGGCGTGGCTGCTCCCCAGCGAACGCCACTACTACCAGCACCACCAGGCCTACTACCGCGCTATCCGCGCGCTGGGCCTGGAATACCAGACCCTGGACCATGCGCAAGCGCTGCCCTTCCTGCTGATGCTGCCCGCCACCCTGAACGCCCCCGACGCCTGATGGAACTGAAGCCCTACCAACAGCGCGTGATCGACGACCTGGGTTCGTACCTGGACCACTTCCAGCACCTGGCCGATCCTGCCCGGACCTACAACAGCTGGTGGGAGCAAAAGGCAGGGCCCTACGACCCGCTCAGCCGCAAAGGCATGCGGCCCTACCAGGACAACGTGCCCGGCGCCATCCACCTGTGCGTGAAGGTGCCCACCGCAGGCGGCAAGACCTTCATCGCGGTGAACGCGCTGAAGACCATCTTCGACCACTACGGCCCCAGCGCGCCGCGCGCCGTGGTGTGGCTGGTGCCCTGGAGCAACCTGCTGCAGCAAACGGTACGCACCCTCAGCGATCCGGAGCATCCCTACCGCCAGAAGCTCAACCAGCTCTTCCGCAACCGGGTGGAGGTGTACGAGAAGGACCAGCTGCTCATGGGAGCCGGGTTCAGCCCCACCAGCGTACAGGAACAGCTCAGCATCATCGTGATGAGCTTCGCCAGTCTGCGCGCCCGCCGCAAAGAGGACCGCAAGGTGTTCCAGGAGAACGGGCAGCTGGCCGGTTTCCGCGAACTGTACGGCAACGACACGGCGCACATCAAACCCGGCACGGACGACACGGCGCTGATCAACGTGATCCGCCACCTGAACCCCGTGGTGGTGGTGGACGAGAGCCACAACGCCGAGAGCGACCTGAGCGTGGACATGCTCAAGGACCTCAACCCCAGCTTCGTACTGGACCTCACCGCCACGCCCAAGCAGAACAGCAACATCATCGGCCTGGTGCCCGCACTGGAGCTGAAGAAGGAGCACATGGTGAAGCTGCCGGTGATCGTGTACAACCAGCACCACCGGCACGAGGTGATCGAGAACGCCTTGCACCTGCGCCAACGCCTGCAAGCCATCGCGGATCAGGAGCACCAGGCCGGCGGCAAACGCATACGCCCCATCGTGCTCTTCCAGGCGCAACCCCGCACCGGCGAGGAGAACGTCACCTTCGAGAAGGTGAAGCACCTGCTGATGCAGGCGGGCATCCCCGAAGCGGAGATCAGGATCAAGACCGCCGACAAGGATGAACTGAAGGGCGTGGACCTGATGGCGCCGGACTGTCCGGTGAAGTACATCATCACCATCAATGCGCTGAAGGAAGGCTGGGACTGTCCCTACGCGTACATCCTGGCATCCCTGGCGGACAAGAGCAGCGCGGTGGATGTGGAACAGATCCTGGGGCGTGTGCTACGCCAGCCCTTCGTGATGCGCCACAGCAACCCCATGCTCAACATGAGCTACGTGCTCACGGCCAGCGCCAAGTTCCAGGACACCCTGCAGGGCATCGTGAAGGCCTTGCAGGAAAGCGGGTTCAGTGACAAGGACTACCGCGCCGTGGACACGCGCACCGAGGTTGAGAAAGAACAGGATAAGCTGGCGGCCGTGCAGACCGACTTGCTCGGCAACGAGGCACCGGCCGATGACCTGGACCTGCGGCCCCTCACCTTCAACGCGGCCACCGCCGCACCCCCCGCCACGCCGGATGTGAGCGCCATTGAACAACAGGCCCTGGCCAGGAACGCCGAGATGGAGGCCGAGGTGCAACGCGCGGCCGATGACCCCGAAGACCCGATCTTGCAGGAAATGGGCGACCAGGTGTACCGCTACAGCATGCGCGACGATGTGGCCGCGCTGGCCAAGGGCATCAGGCTGCCGCGCTTCGTGGTGCAGGTGCCCGGCAACATCTTCACCGGCGACGAAGCCTCGTGGGACGAACTGAGCCAGGAACCCTTGCTCAAGGACTTCCGCCTGAGCGCCCAGAACACCGAGATCGATTGGGAGAGCATAGAGAGCGAACTCTACGCGGTGGACCTCGAAGGCACCACGGGCGGGCAGGTGAACCCGGCTTTTAGGAAGATCCTGCAAAGCGAGGTACGCGAGCCGGTGATGGCGTACATCCTGGCCAAGCCCGCCGAGGCCCGCCTGAACGACGTGGCCGACCAGGTGCTGGCCCGCATCGGCGACATGTGGCCCATCGCCGACCAGGAACTGAAGCGGTACGTGGTGCGGTTGCTGGAGCAGTTCAGCACCGAGCAGTTGCACGATGTGTTGCAACGCCCGCTGGCCTATACCAGCCGCATCCGCCGCAAGGTGCAGGGCCTCGCCGATGCCTATGCCGAGCAGCGTTTCAAGGAAATGTTGCAAGTGGGCAAGCTGCGCACCGAGCCGCAGTGGCGCTTCTCCGAGAAGCTCGTGCCCGGCCGTCTGGGCCCCAGCATCGCCAACAGCCTCTACGAACGCGAAGGCGAGATGAACAACTTCGAAGCCCGCGCCATCAGCGAACTGGGCGGCCTCTCCAACATCGCCTGCTGGCACCGCAACCTGGGCCGGGGCAAAGGCTTCTCCATCAACGGCTACAGCAACAACCACTACCCGGACTTCATCCTGCTCACCAAGAGCGGCAAGGTGATCGTGCTGGAGACCAAGGGCGACGACCGCGACAACAGCGACAGCGCCGCCAAAGCCCGCCTGGGCAAGATCTGGCAGGACCAGTGCGGTCCCCACGTCCGCTACTTCATGGTCTTCGACCAGAACCGCGTGGAGGGGGCGTACACCTTGGCGGATGCGAAGCGCTTGGTGGGGGAGGTGGGGTAACGATCACAAGAACCAGAACAAGGACCTTTACCATGGCCAAACAGCAGGAAGAGTGCGCGGGATGCGGTACACCATTGACCTTCTGGAACTCGCCGAACTTCGGAGCTGGCTATCTGAAGGACGGCGAGCGGGTATGCCGCAACTGTTTCCGATCGATCGCACGCGTGGAACCATCCTTCGGGCTTCGTTCCCGGAAGGACCACACCAAAGCCTCCATCCAGAGGATCCTTCATCCAGAGACCGAGCAGACTGAGCAGAGCAGAAAGGAACAAGAGAATGCCCAGGTGGGGCATCGACCGGACAAGATCTTGACCAACCATCTCGGAGGTGTTGTCTTCCTGCCCCGCAAGGTCTTTGACCATTGCATAGTGGACGAGGCCAAGTTGAGCGTGGTGAACATGCTGGACGACCTTTTCAAGCATCCCGATGAGGTTTGGCAACTGGATGCGGATAAGACCATTCAGGCCTGGCGCTATGCGAAGTTCTACCAGGAGGGTGCGCTCTTCGGCATGGTGGATACCACGCGGATGGAGTACCTGAACATCATGGATTGGTACTTCCTGGAATTTGATCAAAATGCACCGGATGCCCCCCTCCGTTCCGCGGCCATCGATGCGGAACGAACGGGAACGGCGATCTACTCCAAGTTCGCGGGAGCCGACCCGGAAGCGCATGACCCCGTACCCGTTCTCTTGGATGCCATAAAGACCGGGCAAGACCCGGCAGGAGCGCTTGCCGCCGCCCATCTGGCACATGCGCGTTGGTGGGCCATGGACTGCACGGACCGTGAATACAGCCTCGCGGAATTGAAGGACATATCGGAGCAACGGGCCTTTGTTCTGAGCAGCATTGCCACCGCATGCGTTTGGAACAAGGAGTTCGCGATCGCCGATCGCATCCAACCGGAATTCCTGCTCCACACCAACCTCTGGGTGGATAAGCGACGGGAGGTCGTGGAATTGTACCTGACCCATCTGGTCTTTCAGCAGCAGTGGGGCCGCCTCGATGCCATCTTCGAACGATCCGAGTTCCGCTCGGCATTCCTGGACTATCACGATCTGTACAAGTCCGTCCAGGATCCCCACTATGCGTTCCAGAGCAAGCAAGGTCCGTTCCTCGCCACCGTGAACAAGGTGAACCAATACTGCAGGCAGATCGGGAGGGAGCCGCTTTTCTGAGCCGCACGCGAAAGCGTGGGGTTCGAGCGGCCGCGCTCGCTGACTCTCGCTCCTGCGCCCAGCGATCGACCGATCCTTTCATGTCGGCTCAGCAAAAGCAAGGTCGGATGCTGGTGTGATCGAGCACCCGGCCAGAAGCCCGGGGACTATCTTTGGCCGCTTCTCATGACCCTGATCGAAGCCAGCTTCAACGGCACCCTGCGCACCATCCTCGTGCTGGTGGTCGCCTGGTGGGTGCTCCGCCTGATCGTGCGGTACCAGCGCGCGCACCAGGCACCGCCCACGCACACCACCAACACGCCACAGCGCCCGCGTGGCGATGTCCGGATCGAACGAGCCGATGAACGCCATGGCCGAACACGCCAAAGCGGTTCCATCGTGGATGCCGATTTCGAGGAGATCAAGTAGCCCCCACCCCCCATGTCCACCATTCCCTGGAAGCGCCTGGTGCCCGTACTCGCGGCGCTCGCCCTGTTCTACGCCCTGTGCCTCACCTATTTCAGTCCGGTGCTCGAGGGCAAGGGTCTGGACCAGCACGACATCAAGCAATGGAAGGGCATGGCCCAGGAGGTCAACGAGCACCGCGACGCCACCGGCGAGGAAGCGCTCTGGACCGGCAGCATGTTCAGTGGCATGCCGGCCTACCAGATCATGGTGAAGTGGACGGCCAACCTGCTCTCCGTGGTGGACGATGCGTTCCACGGCTTCCTGCCCCGTCCGGCCAACTTCCTGTTCCTGTACCTGCTGGGCATGTACGTGCTCCTGCGCATCCTCAAGGTGGATCCGTGGCTCAGCGTGGTGGGGGCCATCGCCTTCGCCTTCAGCAGCTACTTCTTCGTGATCTTCCCCGCCGGCCATACCAGCAAGGCCAACGCCATCGGCTACATGCCTCTGGTGTTCGGGGCGCTGTACCTGCTCTACCGGGGCGATAAGTGGACCGGGGCTTCGCTCCTGGCGCTTTTCCTCGGGCTCGAGGTGATGGTGAACCACGTGCAGATCACCTACTACCTGGCGTTCCTGTTGCTGCTCTTCGTGCTTGCCGAAGTGGTACGTGCGTTCCGGGAGAAGGCGTTGCCGGAGTTCGCCATACGCTCGGGGCTGGGGGTGGTGGCCGTGGCCCTCGCCCTGGTCTCGAACCTGGGCATGTTGTGGAGCACCGTGGAATACGGCAAGTACAGCACCAGGGGGAAGAGCGAGCTCACCATCCTGCCCGATGGCACGAAGGACGAAGGGCTGCGCACCGCCGGTCTCGATCGCGATTACGTGACGCAGTACAGCTATGGGAAGCAGGAGTCGCTCACCTTCCTGGTGCCCGATGCCAAGGGCGGGTTCAGCAGCATGATCGGCAACGGTCCCGAAGTGGCCAAGGCCGACCCACGCCTGCGGCAGAACATCGCCCAGATGAACCGCTACTGGGGTGATCAGCTAAGCACCGCCGGCCCGCAATACGCCGGGGCCATCATCGTGGTGCTCATGCTCCTGTTGTTGCTGCAGGCCCAAGGGCGCGACCGTTGGTGGATCGCCGGCGCGGTGGTGCTGCTCCTGCTCCAGGTGGGCATCGCCAATGCGGCACCCTTCAACGAGCTGGACAATGCCGTGCAGGTCATGGGCATCAAGGCGTCGCTCCTCGCTGGTGGGCTGCTCCTCATCTACCTCGCGGCCGGCCTGGTGCTCATGCGCGATAGCCTGCTGTACACCCTGTTCAGCGCCTTGCTGCTCACCCTCATGCTCTCCTGGGGCCGCAACCACATGCCGCTCACCGACTTCTTCCTGGACCATGTGCCCGGCTACGACAAGTTCCGCTCGGTGACCATGATCCTCGTGGTATTGTCGTTGGCCGTGTCCGTGATGGCCACCCTCTACGTGGACCGGCTGCTGAAGAACGGCGGCTGGGACAAGGTGATGGAGAAGCGCGCGATGATCGGTGTGGGCGCCGTGCTCGTATTGCTCCTCGCCTTCGGGATCGCACCGGACAAGCTCTTCAGCTTCGTGAGCGACCAGGAGCGCGCCATGCTCACCCAACAAGCGGCGGATTCACCGGAAATGGCCGATCGCATCAGCCTGTTCGTGGATTCGCTGAAGGAGGTCCGCATCGGCATCTTCACCGCCGATGTGTGGCGCAGCTTCGCCTTCGTGCTGGGCATCGGGATCCTGCTGTTCCTCTTCGGCCGCAAAGTGGTGGGCCGCACGGTGCTCCTCGTTGGCCTGGGGGCGTTGGTGCTGCTCGACCAGTGGACGGTGGACAAGCGCTACATGCACAACGAGAAGGACAAGGGGCGGTATGTGCAATGGGCCGATCTCGACGACCTGAACAAGCCGTTCACCCCCACAGCGAGCGACAAGGCCATCCTGGAGGCCGAATGGAACCCCGCGGCCGAAGAGGCGCACCAAGCCGTGGTGGCGCGCTTGAAGGAGGAGAAGAAGGCGAAGAGCGGAGCAAACAAGGTGCTGAAGGCGGACGAGGAACTGGCCGCACGGTTCCAGAGCCTGCGCCGCCACAATGGAGGGTATCGCGTGCTTTCACTGAACAATCCGTTCAACAGCACGCAGGTGAGCTACTTCCACCGCAGCCTCGGCGGTTACCACGGGGCCAAGTTGAAACGCTACCAGGAACTGATCGAGTTCCAGCTTGGAGGCGCCATGCAACGGATCGGCGGGCTGTTGCAGAGCGGCACCTCGATGGCACAGGTGGATAGCCTGCTGGCCAAGGAGGGCGTGCTCAACATGCTCAACACGCGCTACATCGTGTACAACCCCGAACGTCCGCCGATCCTGAACACGCATGCCATGGGGGCCGCCTGGTTCGTGGACCAAGTGCAATGGGAGAAGGATGCCGATGCCGAGATCATGGCCTTGGGCGACTTCGATCCCGCGCGCACCGCGTTGGTGGATGAGCGGTACCGCTCCGTGATCGGCGATGCACCCGTAACGCCCGATCCATCGGCCAGCGCAGAGCTCATCAGCTACCGGACCAACGCGCTCACCTACAAGGTCCGTTCACAGGCCGGTGGCGTGGTGGTGTTCAGCGAGATCTGGTACGGACCCGATTGGCACGCCACCCTCGACGGCCAACCCGTGGAGCATGCGCGTGTGGATCACGTGTTGCGCGGCCTGCGGGTGCCTGCCGGCGAGCATGAGGTGGTCTTCAGCATCCACAGCAAGCCGTTCCACACCTCACGGCCGTACATGATGGCCGCCAGTGCCCTGGTGCTGCTGCTGGCCCTGGGCGCCTTGGCGCGCCAAGCGCGTTCGGCCTGGCGCAAGGAATGAAGCGCGTCCTCATCATCAGCTACTACTGGCCGCCGAACGGAGGGGCCGGGGTGTACCGCTGGTTGAAGATGAGCAAGTACCTGCCCGAGTTCGGCTGGCAGCCGGTGGTGTACACCCCGGAGAACCCCGAAGTGGTGGCCGAGGATCCGGGTTTGTTGAAGGATGTGGGTGCCGCTGTGGAAGTGGTGAAGCACCCGATCACCGAACCCTTCTCGCTGTACAAACGCTTCACCGGGCGTGCACAGAGCGAGCGGGTGCAGACCGCCTTCCTCAGCGAGAAGCGCACCGGTGGCTGGAAAGAGGACATCGCGTTGTGGGTGCGCAGCAACTTCTTCATTCCCGACGCACGCGTATGGTGGGTGAAGCCATCCATCCGGTACCTGAAGGACTACGTGCGGAAGCACCCGGTCGATGCGATCATCAGCACCGGTCCGCCACACAGCATGCACCTCATCGCACGGGGCTTGCAACGCGCCACCGGCCTACCCTGGATCGCCGACTTCCGCGACCCGTGGACAGGCATCGATTTCTATGGGCAGCTTGCGCTCACCACCTGGGCGGACCGGAAGCACCACCGGCTGGAACGCGAGGTGCTCACCACCGCCGACCGCGTGGTCACCGTGAGCTGGAGCTGGGCCAAGGACTTGGAGGCGCTGGGCGCGAAGAACGTGGCGGTGGTCACCAATGGGTTCGATCGTGCGGATGTGCCGAGGACGACCGTGGCGTTGGATGAGCGGAACAGCCTGGTGCACATCGGCTCCATGAGCGCCACACGCGACCTGCCCGGCCTATGGCGGGCCCTGGCCGCCATAGGCCAACAGGATCCGGCCTTCCGCGAAACCTTCGTACTGCGCTTCGTGGGGCCCGTGGACCACAGCGTGGTGGAGAGCGCCACGGCGGCCGGCCTGGGTGGCCACATCGAGCGCCTGGGTCGGGTGAGCCATGCCGAGGCCATGCGCGAGATGCAACGTGCACGGGTGCTGCTGCTGCCGATCAACGACACGCCCAACAGCGCGGGCATCCTGCCGGGCAAGTTGTACGAGTACCTCTCCGTGGGCCGCCCCATCCTCGCGGTGGGGCCGTGCACGGGCGATGTGGCCCGTGTGTTGGGCGATGTGCATCCGGTGTTCCCCTATGCACCCGGTCTGGACCACCATGCCCGCATCCGGGCGCTGTTCGGGACCACCACCCCCGTCGTGGGGCAGGGCATGGAGCGGTACGATCGCCGGGAGCTGGCGCGGGCCATGGCCGACGTGCTGAACGGTTGTGCCACCCGGGGCCGATAGCGGCCTACTTTCGCACACCACGGATGGGGATCATCGCCAGACAGGCCACGCAGAACACGGTGCTCGCCTACCTGGGCATCGCCTTGGGGTTCGTCAACGTGGTGGTGTTGTACCCGCGGGTGTTGGCGGCCGACGAGTTCGGACTCACGCGGTTGCTGGTCTCCATCGCCACCATCGCCGCGCAGATGGCGCAGTTCGGCGGGGAGAACACGGTGATCCGCTACTTCCCGTATTTCCGTGATCCCACCCGCGCGCACCGGGGCATCCTGGGCCAGCTGCTCGTGTTCGCAACGGTGGTGGGGCTGCTCGCGTGCCTGGTGCTGGCCGTGCTGCATGGCCACCTCACCCAGGTCTTCGCCGACCGTAACGCGCTCTACGGAACGTATGGCCTGTTGGTGCTGCCGTTGGTCCTGAGCGAGGTCTACTTCATCCTGTTGCGCAGCTACAGCAGGGCACTGCGGCGTACGGTGCAACCCACGTTCATCCGCGAGTTCGTCCTGCGGGTGCTGCAGACCCTCTTGATCGGCTTCCAGGCCTGGTCGCCCATGCCCTTCGGCCGGTTCATGGTGCTGTACACCGCCGTGTTCGTGCTGTGCACCTTCCTTCTTGTGCTGGACCTCAAGCGTGCCGGGGCGTGGCACCTCGGATGGGCGCAGCGCTGGTTCCCGCGCCGGCTGAAACGGAGCATGGCCACCTATAGCGCGTTCACCCTGTCGGCGAGCATGGCGGGCATCGTGCTGGGCAACATGGACCAGCTCATGATCGGCGCACTGCTTGGTACCAACGCGCTCACGCACGTGGCACACTACGCCGTGGCGTTCTACTTCGGCTCGGTCATCGCCACCCCGGCGCGGGCCTTGCAGCAGGCGGCGGTGCCCTTGCTGGCCGATGCCTGGAAGCGGCGCGACATGGACCTGATCGCGACCTTGTACCGGCGTTCATCGCTCATCCAGTTGTTGGTGAGCGGTTATTTCTTCGTGCTCATCTGGGTGGGGGTCGATGAGCTCTTCGCCCTGCTCCCGGCGGAGTACAGCAACGCGGTGGATGTGGTGCTGGTGATCGGCCTGGCCTACCTCCTTACCAGCGCGGTGCAGCTGGGGGTGGGCATCATCAGCATGTCCAGGGCGTTCCGGCTCGATGCGCTCAGCAGTTTCGCCATGCTGGCCATCAACGGTATCGCGGGGTTCTTCCTGATCCGCAGCATGGGCATCGTGGGAGCGGCATGGTCCACGCTCATCGCGCTCACCGCGGTCAATGTCTTCCGCACCTGGTTCCTTTGGGAACGATACGGGCTGTGGCCGTTCGATAGGCGATCCTTGGTCGTTGTCGGGACGATCGTGGTCCTATGCTTCGCTCTTGCGTGGGTGCCGCTCACCGGGCAGCCGTTGATGGACCTGATCCTCCTTGGGGTGTTGACTACCGCGGCCTACTGGATCATAGCGTACGCCTTGGGGCTTACCACCGAATTGATGGAGTTCGCGGCGCGCTTGCGGACACGTGCTGACGCAGGCCGAACGTGAGGCGGTATCGAAGAGGTGTGCTGTTCGCCACGTGCGAGGAGGCGAAGGAACCGCGTCCACCCTCTTGTTCCCTTCACTTCACCACCTGCGGATCCAACTTCGTGCACACCAGTGTATAGCCAACGATGGAGTAGGTCCAGCGGTACGGTGCGATGGCCTTGAAGAAGGCGTCGCCACAGCCGGGGCGCCAATGGTCGTGGAGTTCGATGGCGATGGTGTCCACCTTCTCGATCCACGTGTGGTCACCTTGGGTGAAGAGTTCGAGTTCAGAGCCTTCGATGTCGATCTTCAACAGGTCGAGGTGGGTGAGGCCGAAGCGTTCCATGAGCCCGGGTATGGTCACGGCCGGGGTGGAGCCTTCGGTGGTGGCGGTGGTGCGAACGGCCGAATGCCCCACACCTTCCTTGGACAGGTCGAGGGTGCCGGCGGTTGGCCATACACCGGCGCGTACCACGTGGATGTCCTTCAGCCGTGCCGTGTTCTGGCTCAGCAGCGCGAAGTTCTCCGGGTCGGGCTCAACGGCGACCACCGAGCAGTCGGGGTTCAGCATCTTCCAGTAGCGCACCGTACAGCCGATGTTGGCACCCAGGTCCATGACGGTGGTGTACGATCGGTCGCGCGGGAGGTACTTGCTGTAGAAGATCTCGTCGAAGATGGCCATGTCCGAAGTGCCTGGCCGAACGTGGAAGGGGCCTCCGCCGCCGGGCACGTCGATGGCTGCCAAGGTGTTGCTCCGTTGGCTCTTCAGCTGTACGATGCGCGTGCCTTTCCACACACCGAAACGTGCCACATGCCCCAACCATTCGCGCCAAGCTTTCTTCAGGCCCATGGTCCAAAGATGCAGGAGATCGGGTTCATGTTCGGCCTCAGGTCGTGCGCACCAGGTGTAGCAGCGCCGCGATACGCCTTTCCAGGGTGAAGGGCAGCACCTGGGCCATGGCCAGGGCCCTCGATCGTTCCTGTTCGGCGGGTTCCATCGTGGTGGATCGGACGATCGCGGCCACCAACGCTTCGGCGGAACGTTCGTGCACCACCACGCCGCTCGCCCCGATGATCTCCGGCATGGAGGTGATGTCGGACACCACGGGCAGGCATCCGGCGAGCATCGCCTCGCAGAGCGCGTTGGGGAAACCCTCCATCACCGAGGGCTGTGCATAGAGGGTATGGCAGGCCAGCACCTCATGGACCTCTTGCGGTGTGCAGGCGCCCATCATCCGTACGTTGCTCGGCAGGTCCGTGTACGACCGGATGTCGGCCACCCCGATGATCGTGAAGGTGTGGTCGGGTAGGCGGCGAGCCGCTTCGATCAACAGGTCCACCCCCTTGCGGAAGTGCACCGCATTGCCGTGGGCCGCCCCGGTGGCGACACAGGCCACGGAGCGCGCTCGCCTCGGCGCGTGGCCTGCTGCCCAGTGCCGTTGATCGAATCCATAGGGTATCGCCACGCTCGGTGCGATGGGGCCGCGAACGAAATGCGCATAGCCCTGCTCGCGTTGGCCGTAGTCGCTGAAGCGGTTCTCGAAGCGCTCCAGGCTGCGGTGTACGGGAAGCAGGCGCGTGGCGCGGCGCATGGAGAAGGCCATGGCAGCGCGCATCAGTGGTTTCCGGAAGCTGCCGTAGTCGATGCCGGGGAACGAACAGGCATCGCTGCCCGCGATGATGATGTGCGTGCGGAACCCGAGGAGCACGGGGAGTACCGTGTGGTGGCCAGCGAAGTGGGCGATAACCACGCGTATACCGCGCCACTTGCAGCGGAGCAGGAAGACGAGTTGGCGTAGCAGGTCCCAGGGCAGATGCCATGCCGCACCTGTGCTGAACCGATGTTCCCTTACGTCGACTTCACGGCTCAACGCTTCGATGTCCTTGGAGACGAAGTGGAACCGACGTGGGTACACGTAGGCGATCGCGGCAGGGGGCGGGCTTGGTCGCATGGCTCTAGTGCGGTGGCACGTGCGTGGTGCGGGCTACTCACGCACCCAGGTCTGGGTCCTGAAGAAGAAGGCCACGTACCCACGCACCATCAATCGGCCGTTCTCCACCCAGAGTTTACAATCGTAGACCTTGCCGTTGTCCGGGTCCAGGATGGTGCCATCCTCCCATTCGTCGCCATCCTTCTCCATGTCGCGGATGATCTCCATGCCCAGCACCCGCTTGCCTTTGCGATCATCGGTGCAGACCTCGCAGGTATTGTTCACCTTGCTCTTGTCGAAGATCTCCACGATGCGGCCAGAGGCCTTTCCGTTCTTCAGGGTGATCTCCACCACCGAACGCCGCTTGCCCGTGTTGTCATCGATCGTCACCCAGCGACCGGTGATATCCTGTGCAGAAAGGGCCGTGGTGAAGATGAGGGCGAGGAGAGTGGCAAGGTTTCGCATGGGGGAATGAGTTGTCCGTGGTCAGCACGCAGCCGGTGGCGAAGATCCGGCGCCAAGGTGAAGGTGGAGAAAAAGGTGATGGTGGTGAAAAGGCACTACCACCTTCACACTGTCACTGCCCTCACGATTCTCCGCCATCCCAAGGCACGGGCTCCTTGATGCGGCCTCAGTAATGCAGCCTGCTGATCGCTGGTCGCGGACAATTGCATCCTTCATCAGAAGCTACGGCCAACGGCCACCACGTAGTGGAAGGCCAGGTTGTCGGTGTCCGTTGCCGGTGTTGCGGAGAGGAACAGGGGCATGTCGAAACGGATCGTCAGTGGTTTGATGTCCACCAGTGGGCCGAAGCGCTTGATGGTGAGCGCAGCGCCCACGCCCGCATCGGCTCGTGGTTCGGCCAGTCGTAATTCCTGGCCGTTGGCGCGCTCGCGGCGGTAGCCCATCATGCCCACATCGCCGAAGAGGTACATGTCGAGGTGCAGGTAGCGCGCCAAGGCCCGGGGGGTGAAGTGCACGAGGCCGTCGAGGTCCACTTCGGCCGATGCGCTGAGGCCCGTGTTGCCTTGGTAGGTGGTGATCAGCTGTCCATCGGCATCCAGCTCCGGGGCCAGGTACCCGGCGTAGCCGCGCAGGCCCAGCCCGCCGCCCTGCGCGAAGTGGTTCACTCCCGTTCCATAGCCCAGCCAATCATACGGCACGAAACCGATGCTGCGCACGTACTTGTTCTCCATCAGCTCCTCGGGCGATGCTCCGCTCAGGTACAGCGAGCTCTCGCGGGGCGTGTCGCCTGTGCCGAACTGGGCGAAGCCGCGCGTGCGCACTTCCAAACCGCCGAAGTGCGTGCTGTTCACCGCGGACAGCCGGGCTTGTGCATAGTTGGCCGCCGAGCCTACCGCGCTGTTGCGCAGGTGCATGCTGATGGTGCCGCTGCCGCGCCCATGGGAATAGCGGTGGTTCATGGCCACATCGAAGTACCCGTTCAGTCGGTTCAGGTCCCAGAGGTCCGGGTAAAGCAGGTAGGTGAGGTCCGTGCTGTCCCGGCGCAGCAGGTAGGTGAGTTTGGCCTGGACCTCGGTCTTTTCGTTGGGCAGCGACCAGCGCCAGCCCGCGCCGTACCGCTCCAGCCCGTCCAGCATACGCGCCTCCACGAACACCGACGAACCTTTCACGATCCTCTCCGTGCCGTTCTCGTAGCGGAAGTTGAAGGAGAAGGCGTCGTATGCCGTGTTGCGGTTGCCGGGGATGGAGTCCATGCGGACATTGCTTCCGGGTGGCAGCACCTGCCCCATGCCCGTGTTCAGCCATGCGGTGAAATGGATGCGGTGCTTGTATTCGAGGTAGCTGCTGTTCAGGTGTACGCCCACTTTGGCACCATCGTAACCGTTCCACCACAGGTCGGGACGCACGAAGGCCTCATAGGTGTTGCGATCCGGTCGGTTCTGGACGTGGTGGTCGAACTGCACGCTCACCGGTGGGCGCAGCTGGTCGTTCACCTTGTACGCATCGGCCAGCCTGTTGGTGGGGTCGATGATCACTTGGTCGATCCCGGAGGGGATGTTCACCTCGACGATGTGGTCGCGTTGGAGCGCATCGTAGCCGATCCAGCGCGGCAGTACCGTGGCATCGGTCCGCTTGGTGAACCAGGTGTTGGGGATGTGGAAGTCGTGGGTGCTTCCGTCGCGGGCGATCACGCGGAGGTCCAATGGCATCTGCAGGCTGCCTTTGCGCCGTAGGTGGATCCGTTGGCCGCTGTCCTTCATGCGGCGTTGCACCCCACGCACGGCATAGTCGATCCGTTTGTCGGTATCGATCCACTGGTCGAAGAACCAGTTGAGGTCCACCTTGGTGAAGCCGATGATGCTCTGGCGGAAGTCCTCGGGATAGGGATGGCACATGCGCCACTGGTCGAAGTAGTGCTGCATGGCGGCGAGGAAGAGGCTATCCCCCAAGGTGTACTGGAGGTTGTACAGCATGGTCGCGGTCTTGGTGTACACATGGCCATAGCCGTAGCCGAAGCCGGCATGGTGGCCGAACTCGTCGCTGTGCACATTGATCGGCGGCAGTTGGTCGCGCACGGCATCGTACTGGTATGCGCTGTAGGCCTCCGCCTCACGCGGACGTTCCGGCAACGTGTATCGGCGTTCGTACGCGGTGGCGGGGGTGTCCGTCACCACGGTGTCGCCATCGATCGACTCCAAGGCCCACGCGGTGAGGAACTGGGTGAAGCCTTCATCGAGGAAGGCGCGGTAGGTCTCGTTGTTGCCCACCATGCCGTAGAACCAGTTGTGGCCCACTTCATGCGCGAGCAGGCCCCGGTAGTCGGGGTCACGACCGCCGTCCAGGGTCAACATCGGGTACTCCATGCCGTCGCGGGCATCGGCCACGATCATCTTCGGGTAGGCGTAGTGGCCGAAGTCCGTGCTGTAACACGCGATGATGCGCGCGGTGTATTCGGCGGCGTTCTGCCACCCGCTGGCATGGGGTTCTTGCACCAAGGCCACGCACTTGATCCCCTTCCACTCCGCTTCGCCGATGCGGTAGGTGGGGTCGGCGGTCCAAGCGAAGTCGTGCACGTTCTCCGCGTGGAACTTCCACACCTTGCGTTTGCCGGGCTCGGGTGCGGTGATCACGGAGGGCGCACTGTTCCATGGCTTGTCCTTGAAGTTGGTCAGGGCGAGTTGTTGCTTGAGCGCGGGGGGCAACACCTCGTGTTCGTTCTGCAGCCAGCCTGTGGCGTCGAGCACGTAGTGGTGGGGAAGATCCAGTTCCACATCGAAGGTGCCGAAGTCGCCGTAGAACTCATGCCCCAAGTGCTGCTGTGTATCCCAGCCGAAGCGTGCGTCATATACGGCCATGCGCGGGTACCAGTGTACGCCATCGTAGTGCTTCTGTCCCCAACTGTTGAAGAGCTTCATCCGGCGGTACACGTCGGTGGTCCAGTGGGTGCTGAAGGATATACGGAAGGTGGTGCGGTCGCCCGGTGGCAGTGCATCGCGCAGGCGCACATGCAACACGGTGTTGTCCTGGGTGCGTTCCAGCTCGGCGCCTTCCTGGGTGAGCGAGGTGATGCGGGTGCCAGCGTACGCCACCGGGCCACCGTGCGTGGCGCGTAGCCCACCTTCCAAGCGTTCGAGGTACGAGCCTTCAACGAAGGCTTCCTGGTACAGGTGGAAGAAGACCTCCCGAAGCGTGTCCGGCGAGTTGTTCCAGTAGGTGAGGGCGAGTTCGGCGGTGAGCACGTCGGTCTGGTCGTCCATGCGCCCTTTGATCACGTAGTGGACGTCTTGTTGCCAGTAGCCGGGGTGGGGGGGGCGGTTCTTCCAGTAGTGCGGATTGTCGGCGTTGCGGTAGGTGTTGGGCGGGTGCTTGGCATCGAAGGGTTGTGCCTCGAGCAACAGCGCGGCACAAGCCGTGAGCAGGAAAAGGAGGTGCCGCATGGTGTGGCCCAAGTTACTGAGGCGCGGTTGTCGGGAGGCATGGGCGGGGCCCGATCGACGGACCATGGGGCTGCCCGGGCCTTGCCGGACGACCAGGGCGAAGGGCCGAACAGTTCCTTAGGCCACGGGTCGGCGGCGTAGCTCGAGGCGTTCGCGGCGTTGGATGCGGGCGCGCACGATGCTGGTGTTCAGCTCGTAACCCACCAAGAGCACGATCATGTTGAAGTAGAGCCAGAGCTGCACCGCGAGGATGGCACCGATGGAGCCGTATAGGGCGTTGTAGTCGGTGATGTACGAGAACATGAAGGCCAGCGCCTGGGAGACCACCATGATCAGCACCACCGCAAGGATGGCCCCCGGGGTGAAGAGCCTGAATCGGCGCGTGGTGGGGTCGCCGGCATTGTAGAGGAGGGAAACGAACATCACCACCACCAGGATGGAAACCACCCACTTGGCGGCGAACAGGGCGGCCACCTGGAAGTAGCTGGAGAAGAAGCCGACCTCCTCCAGGCGGTAGATGAGCGAACCGCTGAAGGTGAGCAGGGGGATGGCGATGAGGGTGAGGATGGAGAGGGCCATGAGCAGCCCCAGGCTCAACAGGCGCTGTTTCAGGGCCGAATGCCAGGTGGTGTGGTTGGCGCTGCCGCTGAATCCCACCAGGATGGCATCGATGCTGTTGCTGGCCATGTACACCCCCACCAGGAAGCTGACCGAGAGCAGGGCGCCATGCTTGCGGATCAACAGGTCGTGCAGGGTGCTTTCAATGAAGGCGTACACCTCCTGGGGCAGCATGTCGTGGAAGGTGGCCAGCAGCTTGGTCTGGAGATCGGCGATGGGCACGTAGGGGATCATGGTGAGCATCACCAGCACGGCGGGGAAGAAGGCGAGGAACACCTTGAAGGAGATGGCGGAAGCCCGGGTGATGAGGTTGCCCTCGAAGAGCGCGTTGAAGAAGAACCGGCTGATCTCGTACAGGCTGAACCCTTCGAACCCCGGGAGGATGATGCGTTTTGCCCAGCCGATCATGCGGCGGTTCTGCCGGGAATAGAGGAGCCTGCGCTTGAGCCGCTCGTTCATTCCTCAAAGGGCTTTCAGGCTCAGGTCGAGGCTGGGTACCGAATGGGTGAGGGCGCCCACGGAAACGAAGTCGACCCCGGTTTCGGCGAAGGCGCGCACGGTGTTCAGGTTGATGCCCCCGGAGGCTTCCGTCTCGTACCGGCGATCGATCCGTTGCACGGCCTGGCGAAGGAGATCGGGTGTGAAGTTGTCCAGCATGATGCGTTGTACGCCACCCGTGTCCAGCACCTGTTGCACCTCGTCGAGGTTGCGGGTCTCCACCTCGATGGGCAGGGAACGGCCTGTGCGTGCCAGGTAGTCTTTGGCGGCCGCGATGGCCAAGGGTATGCCACCGGCGAAGTCGTGGTGGTTGTCCTTGATCATGATCATGTCGTACAGCCCCTGGCGGTGGTTGTGGCCGCCGCCCAGGCGTACCGCCCATTTCTCCACGCCGCGCAGGCCGGGTGTGGTCTTCCGGGTGTCGAGGATGCGGCAGCCGGTACCTTCCACGGCCTCTACGTACCGGCGGGTCATGGTGGCGATCCCGCTCATGCGCTGCATGAAGTTGAGCAGGACGCGCTCCACCATCAGGATGCTGCGCGTGGCGCCGATCAGGTTGAAGGCGATATCGCCGTGTTTCACCAGCGCACCGTCCTCCAGGTACACCCGGAAGGCGAGGGCGGGGTCCAAGTGTGCGGCCACGGCCTGTGCCAGCTCCACGCCGGCCAGCACGCCATCGCCCTTCACCAACAGGCGTGCGGCGCCACGTGCGTTGGCCGGGATGGTACTCAGCGAGGTATGGTCCCCATCGCCGATATCCTCGCGGAAGGCCAGGGCGATGAGGGTGTCGGTGTCTGGTGGAAGCACGGTCAGAAGTCGTTCTTGCTGTTCTCGATCCGGAGTTGCTTCACTTGGAACCCGGAGTCGGCCTTCTTCAGGAAGAACGTCACCCGGAAATACCCGGTCCGGGTGCGCAGGATGCCGATGTAGTACTTATCGCCCACCTTGCTCACCCCGCTGTGCTCGATCACCAGGTCGATCGGCGGGTTGTCGTTGAAGAACTTCCGGACGATCTGCTCAGCCTGGGCCTTGCTGTATACGTCGGAGGTCTCCTTCACGGTGAGGTCGATGTTGGCGATGAAATGTGCGGCCAGCTCCTTGGAGTTGCCGGTGCGCATGGCTTGAACGACCTGGTCTTTCACACCATCCTGGGCACGCAGCCCGAAGACCGAGAGCAGGAGAGCGAACAACAGGGCTGATCTGGACATCGATCGTTTCATTTGTGGCGAAATTTGGCAAATACCGGGCCACGGATCAGAGTGCCGGTCGGAGAATTACGAACAGTTGTACGGGCATGGAACTCAGGTTGTTAATGGTGGGGCGAACGGACCGTGGGCCGGTATCGGACCTGGTGACGCACTACCTCGGAAGGCTGCCGCGCGGCTTCTCGGTGGAGCAGACGGTGCTGCCCGAGGCGGGAAAGGGCGAGGTGGCGTACCAGCAACGGGTTGAATGTGACCGAATTATGTCGGCGCTGAAACCCGGCGAGCGCGTCGTGGTGCTGGACGAGCGCGGCACGCCGCTCACGAGCGTTGGTTTCGCCGGGCGCCTGGGGGCTTGGCGCGATCAAGGGGTGCGCAAGGTGGTGTTCGTGGTGGGTGGTGCGTATGGTATGACGGATGAGGTCCGCGAACGGGCCGATCTGGTGCTGGCGCTCTCCGCGATGACCTTTCCGCACCAGCTGGTGCGGGTGCTTTTCGCCGAACAGCTGTATCGGGCCACGGCCATCCTGCAAGGAAGCCCCTACCACCATTGATGCCGTCGACGGTCGTTGGCGCGGATCGGCGACCGCAGAAGTCTACCTTCGCCCGGCCCGGATACCTCGTGCTGCCCATGTCCCTTACCCACGCCATTTCACGATACACCTTCAAGCCCGTGGAGGCCTGCAACATGTGCGGGTCGCCGACGAGCGCGCATGAGGTCCTGGGAAGGCGCGCCGACCGACCACAGGGCAAGTTCCCGCGCAAGCAGCGTTCCATCACCACCACCGTTGTACGCTGTACCCGTTGCCGGCTGGTGTTCGCCGACCCGCAGCCCGTACCCTTCGACATCCAGGATCACTATGGCGTACCGCCGGAGGATTATTGGCGACCGGAATACTTCAACGTGGTTCCGGGGTATTTCCAGCGCGAGATCGACCATGCGAAGGAGTTGCTCGGCCCACGTTCGGGTACGATGCGCGCGCTGGATATCGGCGCAGGTCTTGGCAAAGCCATGATCGCCTTGGAAAAGGCGGGCTTCGAAGCACATGGGTTCGAGCCCTCTGAACCGTTCCATGCACGGGCCATCGGACAAATGGGGATCCGTCCGGAACGTTTGCGCATCGGTGGTATCGAGGATGTGGACTATCCCCCAGGGACATTCGATCTGATCACCTTCGGTGCGGTGCTGGAACATCTCTATGATCCGCATGAGAGCATCCGCAAGGCCATGGGGTGGCTGGCACCCGGTGGCGTCATGCACATCGAGGTGCCATCGTCGCGCTGGTTGATGAACAGCCTGTTCAATGCGGTGTATCGGTTGCAAGGGCTGGACCATGTGGCGAACATCAGCCCTATGCACAGGCCCTATCACTTGTACGAATTCAGCCCGGAGAGCTTCGCGCAGGATGGCAGGCGAACGGGGTATCGGCTGTTGCGCCATTATTACGACGTGTGCCAGACCTACGCCCCGGCGTTCATCAGCCCCTTGCTGACCTGGTACATGGCGCGCACCGGCCGCGGTATGCAACTCACGGTCTGGTTAGGCCGCCAAGGTTGATCGATGGCCCCCCTGATCAGCGTCTACTACTTCGGCGAGGTCGAGATCGCTTATTGGGAGTGGCTGCTCGGTGGCCTGTATGTCTTCCTGCTCTACGTGTCGTTCGCGCGCACCAAGGCGATCATGATCAAGAAGGCGCCGGAGTACCAGTACTATGTCTGGGGCATGCTGGCCAAGGTGTTCGGGGGCATGGCGTTCACCCTGATCTACTTCTACTACTACGCTGGGGGCGATGCCGCGGGTTATTACTTCTCGGCTTTGGCGATGCGCAACCTGGCCGTGGAGAACCCCATGGAGTATCTGCACCAGATGATGGGCGACAATTCCATGGAGGCATGGTCCAAGTACACGCTCAGCACGGCGAAGCCCCTTCAATATCTGTTCTTCGAGGATCGGACCTTCACGGTGATCCGGCTGGTGAGCGTATTCTCATTCTTCACGTTCAAGAGCTTCCTCGTCACCGCGTTGTTGGTGGCCAGCATGTCGTTCTATGGCCCGTGGGCGTGCTATCGCACCTTCGTGAGCTACTACCCCCAGCTGTATCGGCAGCTTGCGATCGCCTTCCTGTTCATGCCATCGGTCATCTTCTGGGGGTCGGCGATCCTCAAGGACACCTTCACCTTCAGCGCCACCTGTTGGTGGGTGCACGCGGTGGATGAGGCTTTCTTCAAACGACGGCGGCTGCATTGGAACTATGTGGGTGTGGCGATCAGCGGGCTCATGCTCATCGCCATCAAGCCGTACATCTTCATGGTGTTGTTCCCGGCCACCGTGCTCTGGCTCCTGTACTTCAGGGTGGTCAAGGTGCGCAACCTCCTGTTCCGGTTCGTCTTGCTACCCATCGGTATCGTCTCCATGGTGGGGGTGAGCGTGTTGGTGCTGAGCCGTCTGGGAAGCATGTTGGACAAATTCGCCTTGGAGGATGCCTTGGTGACCATCCAGGTGACCCAGGGTGATCTCTCGAACGCCGCCGCGTATGGCAAGAACTCCTTTGAACTGGGCGAGTTCGATGGTACCTGGACCGGTGTGTTGTCGAAGTTCCCCGTTGCGGTGAACGCAGCGCTTTTCAGACCCTACTTGTGGGAGGCGAGGAACGTGATGATGCGCCTGAGCGGGTTGGAGAACCTCTGGATCCTGGGTGTCACCATCCTGGCCATCCTCCGGGCAGGCCCCCGCTTCTTCGTACAAAGCCTGCTGGGAACGCCTCTGTTGCTGATGACGATCGTCTTCTCCATCCTGTTCGCCTTCATCGTGGGGGTCACCACGCCCAACTTCGGAGCGTTGGTCCGGTTCAAGATCCCGTTGGTCCCGTTCTACATCAGCACCATGGTCATCGTGGTGTACCTCGCCCGCGTGAAGCGGGCTTTGGAACAACGGAACCTCAAGTTCGATCTTCGGGAGTTCCGCATGGGCACGGGCCATATCAAGGATATCGTGGACGTGGTCCGACGCAAGCGGAAGGCACCCGCACCGAACAAGGTCGGTCAACCCACCGGTCGATGAAGGAGGTCCAGAACAGCGTTCCGGCAGTAGAGACCTCGACGGGCTATGGAGCGCGTCCCCATGCGGTGCTCGTGCTCACCTACTGGAGCTTCGCCGATGCGTTGGTGCAGACCTATACGCTGCCCTACCTGCGCATCATGCGCAAGGTGCTTCCGCCGGGGAGTGTCATCCACCTCTTCACGTTGGAAAAGGATGGGCGGGAAGGGAGCCGATCCGTGGAGCCAGGGATCCAGCTGCACGCGTTCCGGTACGTGCCCTTCGGCCCAGCGGCCCTCGCCATGATGGCGCGCCTGCTCTGGCATGGCTTGCGCGTGATCCGCAGGGAACAGGTGCGCACCATCCATGCCTGGTGTACGCCTGCCGGCATGATCGGCCACCTGCTCTCGGTGCTTTCGGGAAGGCCGTTGGTGTTGGACAGTTACGAGCCGCATGCCGAGGCCATGGTGGAGAACGGGACCTGGCGGCGCTCCGGCATGGCGTTCCGCACCTTGTTCCGGTCCGAAAGGTCGCAGAGCCGCCGTGCGGTGGCGCACATCGCCTGTGCCGAGGGGATGCGGGGCTATGCGCGGGAGAAATTCGGCGTGTCGTGCGAGCGCTTCTTCGTGAAGCCCGCCTGTGTGGACCTGGACCGATTCTCCTGGGCGCACCGGAAGTCGCCCGAGCTGCTGCGCCGCATGGGGCTCGAGGGGAAGCTCGTGGCGGTGTACGCCGGTAAGTTCGGCGGGATCTACCTGGACCAGGAGGTGTTCGATCTGCTGCGGGTGGCACGGGACCATTGGGGGGAGCGCTTCCATGCGCTGCTGCTCACCGCCCATGGTGCCGAGGAGCTGGAGCCCTACATGCGCACCGCGGGCCTGGATCCCTCCATGTTCACCATCCGTTTCGTGCCCCATGCGGAAGTGCCCTTGTACATGGGGTTGGGCGACTTCGCGCTCACCCCCGTGCGCAGCGTGCCCACCAAGCGCTACTGTACGCCGATCAAGGATGGTGAGTACTGGGCGCTGGGGCTGCCGGTGCTGATCAACCCCGATATCTCCGACGATTCGCGGATCATCGCCGAGGCCAGGGCCGGGGTGGTGCTGCAGGGGCTTTCCACGGACAGCTACCGACGTGCGGTGTTGGAAATGGATGCCTTGCTGGCCGAAGGCCACGAAGCACTTTACCAGCGCATCAGGCCATTGGCCGAGAAGTATCGCAACTTTGGCATCGCGGAAACGATCTACCGCAGCATCTATGGCAATGGACAACGGTAAGGTATTGGTGACCGGAGGTGCCGGTTACATCGGTTCGCACACCATCATCGAGCTGCTGGCCGCATGGAAGGGCGAAGTGGTGTCCCTGGATCACTTCGGCAATGCGGATCCCTCGGTGTTCGACCGGATCGAGACCATCACCGGCCATCGGGTCCGGAACCATGCGGTGGACCTCTGCGTGATGGATGCCGTTGAACGGGTGTTCGCCGCAGAAGGCCCCATCGCCGGGGTCATTCATTTCGCCGCGTACAAGTCCGTGCCCGAGTCGGTGGCCGATCCACACAAGTACTACCACAACAACATCGCTTCGCTCCTCAATGTGCTGAAGGCCTGTACGGCGCACGGCGTGCAGCGGTTCATCTTCTCCTCGTCGTGCTCGGTGTATGGCAATATCGCATCGCTCCCGGTGAGCGAGGGAACGCCGTTGGGGCACGCCGAATCACCTTACGCCTACACCAAGCAGATCGGCGAGCGTATCGTGGCCGACCATGTGCGCATCGATCCCCGGATGAACGCGATCTCCCTGCGGTATTTCAACCCGGCGGGCGCGCACAGCAGCGGCCTCAACGGCGAGGACCCCAAGAACGCGCCGAGCAGCCTGGTGCCCGTGGTCACGCTTGCGGCCAGCGGCCGTTTGCCCCGGATGTACGTGCACGGCACCGATTACGACACGCGCGATGGCTCGTGCATCCGCGACTATGTGCATGTGAGCGATATCGCCGATGCGCACATCGCGGCGTTGCACCGTACGATGGGGGGGGCCATGGAGGATCGGCATGAGATCATCAACCTGGGGACCGGTGATGGCGTGAGCGTGCTGGAGGCGATCACGGCCTTCGAGCAAGTGACCGGGGTGAAAGTGAACCATGTGCTGGGGCCAAGGCGGGCTGGCGATGTCGGGGCCATTTGGTCGGACACCACCAAGTCCGAGCGGTTGTTGGGCTGGAAGGCGAAACGCGACCTGAGTGAGATGATGCGTTCGGCCTGGGCGTGGGAACAGCATTGCAAGGCGTCCCGCGGCTGAGGTGTCGGTCAGGCCGAACGCCCCTTGCGCCCGCGTTGTAGCCTGCGCAGCAACACCCGGGGGTCGGTGATCACCGCACGGAGCAACCAGGGGATCGCCTTGGCCGGTGCACGCCCGTTCACCCACCAGCTTCCACCGATGGACCAGCAGGCGTTGGCGCGGCAGATCCGCGCGAACCCGGGGTCATCGAGCAGGCCCATGGCCGCCGCGGCCGCATGCAGCCGCAGATGATCGGCTTCGTACAACGCCACGTTCTTGCTCATGCTCGTGGATAGGACGCGATAGCGCGTGAGCGCCCGTGGGATGTGGCGGTATGGATACGCGCTCGCCATGGAGAGCACCAGGTGCTGATCCGCGGCGTTGGAGAGGTTCAGTGGGAAACGATATCCCTTGTCGAAACAACGGGCCTTGAGAAAGATGTTGCTGCTGGTGCCGGGTACGGCAGTGTCGGTGCCGAGCAGGACGGTCCGGACCACATCCCCTTCCGTCCCCCGCATGATGCCGGTCTGTCGAAGTTGCGGGTCGCAGAGGATCAGGTCGCCGAACACCCAGTCCACCTGGTGTTCCTGCACGGCCCGGAGCTTTTCGGCCAGGTTGGTGGGTTCCATGCCATCATCGGCATCGTGGAAGGTGATGTATTCGCCCTTGGCCAGGCCGAGGCCGGTGTTCCTGGCCGCCGAAACACCACCATTGGGTTGCGAGATCACGCATATCCGTGGGTCGCCCAGCGATCGGGCGATGGTGGCCGTGGCGTCCTTCGAGCCATCGTCCACCACGATCAGTTCCAGGTTCCGATGTGTTTGTGCCAGCACCGACCGCAGGGCTTCCTCGATGTACGCGGCGGCATTGTACGCCGGTGTGATCACGGTGATGAGCGGTTCTTGGGTCATTCCTTCATCAGGTCGTTATAGACAGCCATGGTGCCTTGCCACATACGGTCGAAGACGAATAGGTTCCTGGCGGCATCGCGCCCCGCCCGGCCAACGGCCTTCCGGTCCAAGGCCAGCAGCCGCAGCACCCCCTGGGCCAGGGCCGCACCACTGGCCTCCGGCACCAGGATCCCGCTCTCTCCGTCGGTGATGGCATCGAGTGCGGCACCGGTTCGTGTGCTCACCACGGGAATGCCGTTCAGCATGGCCTCGGCGTACACCAGCCCGAAGGGCTCCAAGGTGGCGCCGTGGATGTACAGGTCGAGGATGCCGTAGAAGGAGGGCATGTGCTCGGGCTCGATGCGGTCGATGAAGGTGACGTGGTCGTGGAGGCCGAGGTCCAGGGCCAATCGTTCCATGGCCTCGCGTCCCGCACCGGCGCCACAGAGCAGGAAGCGCGCGTTCGGATGGGTGGCCACCAGGAGGGCAGCGGCCTGGATCACATGGCGATGGCCCTTCCATTCCACGTGCCGGGCCACGTTCCCGATCACCAGGTGGTCGGGTCCGATGCCGAATCGGGTGCGGAGATCCTGCATCACCTCGGGGTGTTGCCGGGTGAACCGGTCCGGAGGAATGCCGTTGTGGACCAGGACCACCTTCTCCGGCGGGGCCTGTTCCTTGTCGATCATGAAGCGCCTGTTCTCCTCGGAAATGGCGATGATCCGGGTGGCCATGCGGTTGTTCCAGCGGTCCAAGGCCACCCAGCGCGGTGCATGCATCCAGTGGAAGCCGGTATCCTGCCGGGTGATCACCCGGCGCCGTACCCCGGCGAACCATGCGGCCATCAGTCCGGGTAGGCTGTCGTCGAACAGGTTCACGTGGACGATATCGGGCTTCAGCCGCAGGATGTGCCACCAGAGCAGTGGCAGGGCACGCAGCATGCCGCGCTTGCGCTTCCCGTCATCGTAGGGGATCCACACCACCTCGAAGCCCTTGGCGCGCATCTCGTCCATCATCTTCGGCCGTTCCCGATGCATGATGATGAAGCTGTAGCGCGGCGCGCCTTCTGCCACGGCGCGGTCGGTGAACCAGGTGAGGTAGGGCACCGTGGTGTTGTTCGCGAAGGTGTGCAGCACGTGCATCGGTGGTCGATCGGCCTGGGTCATGGGTGCCACGCCATGGGCACCGGACGATCTCCTTCCCGGACATGGAGGCGATTACCGCTTGGTTGGTCGCTCCGAACCTCCTTGCACCGCAGGGCGGGGCGGCCACGGGTTCCTAAGGGTCCTGTCATGGTGTTGATGGGTGTGCAATGGTAGTCAATCTGACGGGCTGCACGAGGTGGACGGGGGAGCTGCACGGGGTTTGCTTCCTGTACGGCCGTTTGTTTATTCTTGTGCCCATACGCAGGGTGCATGGCACGTATGAACGGCAGGCAGTGGCTGGTGGTGGTGGGCGTACCCGTGCTGATCGGGGGCTTGGGCTTCCTGCTGGGCGAGGTGGACCAACGGTATGTGCTGCCAACGCTGATCACCTTGATGGGCATTTTCTTGGCCGGGCTGCTTGTGGAAGCCCGTGGCCTATCCATCCGCCTTTTCGGGCGCACCCTGGTGGATAACAGGGCCACCTTTTCCCAGGTCGAGGCGTTGATCGGCCTGTTCTGGGTGCTGAAACCCACTGCACCATTGCCAGCTACCCGGGGGTGGGCTTCATCCCCCGACCTGTTGCGCGAGATCGCCGATCACATCCTTCGCGAGAAGCCCGCACATGTGGTGGAGGCGAGCAGCGGGGTGTCCACGGTCATCATCGGGTTGTGTCTGCAACAGTTGGGCCGGGGTAAAGTGGTGTCCTTGGAGCATGAACCGACCTACGCCGAGCGCACGCGCAACATGGTGCGGCAACTCGGGTTGGATGATTTCGTGAGCGTGGTGCATGCCCCCTTGGTGGAGCATCGCATCAATGGCGTCGTTCATCGTTGGTACGACCACCGCCGGGCCGACCTGCCTGCGCGGATCGAGCTGTTGGTGGTGGATGGCCCTCCGGAAAGCGTGCAGGATCAAGCGCGGTACCCTGCGGTGCCCTTGTTGCGCGACCGTTTCACCGCGGGCAGCCGGGTGTTGATGGACGATGGTTCACGGGCGCACGAGAGCCGCATCGCCGAACGGTGGAAGCAGGAGAACCCGACGGCTCAGTTGGAGTTCCTGCCGTTGGAAGCGGGCGCCTGGTCGTTGCGGTTCGTGTGATATCCTGGTGTTCGTGCCCGCGACGGATGCGCGACCGATCAACGCCGCGGCATGGTTCCATATCGTCCGATACCGAGGACCGGTTTCGTAGCGGGACGTACGGAACAGACCGATCGATGATGGCAAGTGGAGAATGGGCGAGCGGATCGGCGGGCATCCGATGTTCCGATGGTGTTTCCTCAAGGTGATGGCAACACGGCGGCGATCAGCCGAGCTCATCGGCCTTCACACCGAGCACCTCCCTGTACACCTGGTCGATCCGGGCGCCCACGGCGGAGGCGGCGTATCGTTGCCGCGCGGTGTTCGCGATGGTTTGGCGGTCGAAGCGGTGTTTGCCGGTCATCAGCTCCTCCAAAGCCTTGGCCAGGGCTTGGGGCGAAGAGGGCGGAACGAGAACGCCATTGGTGTCGTCGATCAGCTCGGGTAGGCCGTTCACCCGCATGCTGAGCACGGGGGTGCCACAGCAGTGGCTTTCCAGTACCACGCACGGGAGGTTGTCCGCCTTGGTGGGGAGAATGAAAAGATGCGCCTGCCGCATGGCATCGGCCATTTCGCTCTTGGAGAGCAAGCCGGGGAAACGGATGTCCACATCGGGCAGTTCCGCGGCACAACGTTGAACGATCGTGGCCATGTCAGGTCCGTAGCCCGCCCATTCCACGATGCACGACCGGCGTACCGTATCGGGGAGTTCGCGCATCGCCCGAATGAACACATCATGGTCCTTTGGTGGGCGCCAAACCGCGGCCAGCAGCATGCGGAATGATCCTGGGGGTGGGGGCAGGCCGGCATGGAACACATCGGCCGCCACATTGGGGATCACCGTCACCAGGTCCTCGCGCACGCCATGGTCGTACACCAGCACACGGGCCAGGTCATTCGAAACGGGCATCACCCGGGCGATGGTGGGGTCGGCGAACCACTGGGCGATGCGCGCACGTTCCGTGGCCTGGGCCTTGGGGGGTAGGGCACGGATGCCGAGGTGATAGAACGAATTGTGCTCGGTGACCACCACGGGTACGCCCAATGCCCTGGCGATCCCGGTGCCGCAGGCCGTTTCGTCGGTACGTACGTGGATGTGCACCAGTGCCGGTTTGGGTACGCGCCGCAGCAAGCGCTTGTAGGCCATGCGGACCAGGATCGTCGGTACGCCGTAGCGCCGTATCGGTGTCCGTATCTGGATCCGATGTACGGTGAGGCCCGCTTCGATGCCGGTTCGGATCGTGAGCGTCGGCACCGGACGGTGGCTCTTCTCCACCGTGGTGTACACCACCTCCACGGCCCGGTGTCGTGCAATGGCTTGGAGGTGTTCCAAGATGAAGATCCCCGCCACGCTGCCCGGTTCGGGCCACCATCCCACCAAGCACAGTATCGGGCCTTGTTCCATCATCCCTCCTGGAATTCGGTGATCCATTATTTCGGCCCATCCCCCGGAAGGCGTTGCCGGAGCAGTGCGATATCGGCACGGTGAAGGATGAACATGTCGTGGATCGCGATGCCCATGCGCGACCGGATCGTGCTCAGGATGATCAGGAGCACCACGCTATAGGCCACCGTGCTGGCAACGGCTGCACCATGGAGCCCCCAGGAGGGGATCAGCACCAGGTCCAGGACCACGGTGACCACCGCCGCGATCGCTGTGGCCATCAGGTTGAAGTGCTGCAGCCCGCCTTGAATCACCAACTGGGCCAACAACTTGGCGGCGCCCGAAAGAACGATGCCCGGCAGCAACAGGCGGAGCGGTGCCACTGAGGGGGCGAATTCCGCTCCGAAGAGCAGGGGTACGATCCATGGCGCGGTGGCGGCCATACCCAGCGCGAGGAGCACCAGCACCGTGAAGTTCAGGCGGGCCACGGCTTTGAACCGTGCCAGCATCGCATCGGTCCGTTGCCCGAAGAGGAAGGGTTGGACCACCCTGGAGAACGGATCGGGCACATTGAACAGGAGCTGCCCTAATCCCACAGCCACCGCATACAGACCGAGTTGCGCCACACCATGGTGCTGGTCCACCACCCACACATCGAACCGGTAGTTCACCAGGTTGATCAAGTTGCTCAGATGACCTAACATGGAGAACGCGAGGATGGGCTTCAGTACGGCCCAGGACCAGTTCGGTCCGGGAAGCATCCGCACATGGAAGAGATACATCGCACACCATGTCAGTGTCACCACGGTGCTTGTCACGGTGGTGGCCACCAGGATCCACAGGAACGCATCCTCTTTCACCTGTGGTATCATGAAGAGGACCAGCATGCCCAATGCGCTCAAGCCTGCATTGAGCACGCTCATGGTATTGAGCGCGGCGAACTTCTTCAACCCGAGCAGCACACCGGAAACGGTGTTGTTCACCAGGCTTTGGATCACGAAGAGACAAACGAAGGCCCAGTAGGTCCAGTGTTGCCTTGTGTCGGGCATGAACAGTTCGGTGAGTGTGCCATTCAAGGAGATCACGCCAAGGATCAACGGTGCCAGCACGATGTTGATCAGAAGTACAGCGAGGGCCGCACTGATCGTCTCGCGAACGTTATCGGCCGCCCGTGCCACGAAGTAGGTGATCCCACCTCCGATGTTCAGCCCCATGACCATGGCCAGGAGCGCACCGAAATTGGTGATCAACGCATATTCGCCGCGGCCCACCTCGCCGAGCATGCGGGTCATCAAGGTGCTGGCCACGAAGTACAGCAGCAGCGTGGGGGCTTGGGTCAGCAGGGTGTAGAAGAGCCCTCGCCTCATGTTCGATCTCGGTGGGTGGTGTTGATCGGTGCGTTACTGACCATGGTGGCACGGTTCCCGCGGATCCCGAAAGATACCCGACCAGGATGCGGACCAACGCGGGGTCGCACGGTCCTTGGCGGGGCATCTTGCCGGACCGGGCGCATGATCACCCCGGGCATGGAGCGCGTATGGTGCAATGGGGTTTCGGTCATAGCCGGAAGGGCAGGTGCTCGATGAGGTGGTCGAATCGCAGGGTGTTGGCGAATGCCAGGCGTTGTTCGCGTGCTTCGGGCCGTTCGCCATGGTGGTGCCACGCGGCGAATTGTTCCAAGGCCTCCTCGTGGCTGTCGCTCATGTGCACCAGGTGCCGACGGTCCGCGTATTCCGAGAGCCAACTGCAGAAGAAGGGCTTTCCCTGGGCCATGAACTGCACCACCTTCTGGCTCGAGATGCGGTTCGCCGGATGCTCGCGCTTCAAGAAGAGGAACCCACATCCCGATCCCGCGATCAAGGGGGCGAGCATTTCGTACCTCACCGGGCGGAGGAAATGGACGTTCGGGTATGGGCGCTCCTCGTACAGGCGGCGCCCCACCGGGTCGGTCACGTTCCAAGGGCCCACGATCACGAAATGCTGGTCCGGGTGGGCAGCGAAAAGACGTTCCCAGAGGGCGAAATCGTGTCGATCATTGATGTTGCCGATGTACAGGGCATAGCCTCGGGGCGCGGGCAGGCCGTTCGTTGGCAGGAGGCTGTCGAAGTCCGTGTCGGAAAGGCCATGTGGCACGAATTGCACCGAATCGTTGCACGTGATGAACCGTTCCATGAGTTCCCGCGCGATGCAGAGGACGTGGTCGGCGTTCCGGGCGAGTTCGCGTTCCTCCTCTCTTCGGTTGGTATGATCGTCCACACAGTGATACACCGATCGCGATGCCCCCAGGTGCCGCGGATTCAGCAGACGTGCGGGGTCGAACGACCAGAACAAGGGTTTCTCCGTGTGTTCCTGGCTCACATAGCGGCGCAAACGGCGAGCGATCACGCGGTCGTTGATCCAAGCAAGTCGGCCACCCAGCAACGGGATCAGGTTCCGGTAGGAGAGCACGATGACACCTTCGGGCGTGGAACGCGACCTTACGAGCCACTGGAAGAAATGCGATGGGCGCCACTGGCTGGCCGGATCGATGAAGTAGACCTGCCGGTGTTTCTGCAGCGCCAGGGCGTACCGATGCTTGCTATAACGCGGCCCGTTCCACTCCTCGTTGGATACGATGAGCACTGGGCACTCCGCCGGAACACAAGGTCGCTGGTCCGTGCGGTCCTGTTCGGGTGCGGCAGGTGCTCCGGCATACACCCGTTCCAGAACGCGATCGATCAATCGATCGTAGTCGACTTCGTCCAGGTACCGTTCCACCACCACCTTGTTCACTTTCCGTGTGCCATCGAGCACTTCGCCGATCAACTGCACGAAATGTGTGGCGTTCTCCGCTTTGAAGCAGCCCTGACCTTCCAAGGTGGGCACATAGCTGTTCAGTGTGGAGACCACCGGGCAGTTCTGTGCGAGGTAGGTGATCGCCTTCAGCGGGGTACGCACCCCGGAAACGGGAACGCTGCGCGTGGGTTCGAAATCGTAGGTCACCAGGCCCACCTTCGCCCCGTGGATGATCGTCCGTAGCTCATCAGGGTGTTTCACGCCGATGAAGGACACGTTCGGCATCGCGAAGAGCCGCTGGCGGATCTCTTCGATGTGTTCATCCACGTGGAAGAGTTGCCCAACGATCACCAAGTGGAGCTTTGGGAACGCCGTGGCCACATCGATCAGGAGCGGGTAGTTGGTATAATGGTTGATGCCGGCGGCCATCACCGCATAGTCGCCGTGGACACGTTCGTCCGTCCATGGGCGGGCCTCCTGCGAGCGATCCATCCGGCGCACGCCGTGGGGGATCAAGAGGCAGTTCGGGTTCCGGCGTTGGTAGTAGTCCACGTACCATGGGTTGATCCCCACCACCAGGTCGGCACGCCGCGCGAAACGGTCGTCGTTGGGCAGATTCTGATACGGGTCCACCACGTGGTAGATGATCTTGCTCCCCCGCTTTCGGAGCAGCGGACCATCCAGCATTCGGGTGGGGTGGAAACACCAGAACAGGGCGTTCTCGCCCGGGACCAGTCGAAGAAGTTTCAGGGCATTGAGGTGGAACACCAAGGCCGCCAGCCAGGCGGGAAGAAGCCGGATGGGGAGGTTGTTCCGGTATTCGACCACGTGAAGCCCGTCCGCCACCTCCCGGACCTTGATCTTGAAGGAGAACAGGTCGCGCCACCGCCACCGGTCGGGCACGCTGATGAAGTACACCGGCGAACGCTTGGCGAGGCAGGCGGCATAGTGGTGCTTGGAATACCACATGTCGCCCCAGGGCTCCAGCGAGAAGATGAAGATGGTGTTCGGTCTGGTGGACATGGCGGGAAGCCCGATGCTCAAAGGCCGATGGCGCGTGCCACCTGTGGCTGACAGATCAGGAAGTTGAAATGGCGGCTGCGGCCTAGTACCTCCACGCGCCGAGGCGGCCAGGTCACATCATCCACATCGTAGAATTCGTAGCCCAGTCCCTCCACTTGGGCGGCCACGCGTCGGGCCACATCATCGTTGAGCAGTTCGATCAGCATGGTGGGCCTGTGCTCGCGGATCAAGGTGCCACATCCGTTAAGCACGGCGGGTTCATGGGTCTCCACATCGATCTTCAGCAGGTCGGCCTTTGCCAAGCCATGGGCGCGGAGCAGGTCCACCACCGTGGTGCAGGGCACCTCTACGGGCCGGAGCCATGGGCTTTCCTTGTTCCATTCGGGGTCCAAGGAAACAGAAAGCACGTGCTCGTGCGCCGGTTGGTCGTACAGGATGGCGGTTCCCGTATGGTCGGTCACCGCAGCACGAATGGCACGGACCTGGTCCCCGTTCATCCGTGCGTTCAGGGATAGTTTGTCGAAGATCCGCTGCACGGGTTCCACGGCGATCACGGTGGCCTGTGGATTGGTGGCCTGGGCGATCAGGGCGTACACGCCGGTGTTGGCGCCGATATCGAGGATCGTATCGGCCGTTGGGCAGAGCCTGCGCCACAGCTCGAAGGAGACCCGTTCCCAACCCTTGAGACCGCGCCAGAACAGTTCGTTCTCGATCATGTGCCCGTGGTGCATGATGCGGAAGGACGAGCGGTCGCCCACCTTCACCGTGAAAGGACCGGTGAAGTGGAGGTGTTTGAAGACGGGTTCGGGCAGTGGGAGCACCGCTCGCACCACGTGGAAGATCTCCCGCTTGAACGGCAGGGCCTTATAGAGGCTCTTGAGTAGGTGTTTCATCGGTCAATGGTGGCACCGGCCCAAAGAACGGGAAAACGTCATGGAAATGGCTCCGTTCTTGAAGTGACGCCCCCATGAACATGGGGCATCCTCATCGATCGGCGGTCCGGGGAGGTCCGTTCCGCTGCCGGTCGAAAAGTGAGGCGAGGGAACAGATGCCGAGCATGAGCGCGAAAGGGAACTGGTGGACCATGTACCGCCATTCGCACATGCGTAGTACGATGGGATAGATCAGGGTGGTGAAGGCCACCACCATGGGTGCCCAGATGTGCAGCAGCGTTGGTGCCTTCCTCCAGTTCCACAGGAGAGCGAGCACCGCGATCGAGCCGAAGGAGTACGCGAACAGGTAGAAGAAGGGCTGCGTGGCTTTGAACAGCTGCAGCCACCAGGGCAAGGTGGAGAACGGCCTTACGATGATGCTTTCCGCGCCATGTTGGTCCACCTGGTTCCAAAGCATACGCAGCCTGCTCAGCACATGGTAGTTGAAGGGGGCCTGTTCCTTGTACAACGCGGCATAGTGGTCGAACTTGGCGTTGATGCGGCCCACCTCTGCCAGCGAGTCCGCAGGGGGGAGGTTGGCCAATGCACGCACGCGTTCACTGAGCGCGAAAAGGCTGTCGCGGGTGTATCCGGGCACGATGGCATAGTTCGGCGGGGGGGGGGCAAGGCGCCCTTCATCGTCCACCTCGGCACCCCCCTTCCACACCCCGTACCAACGGATCTCCGCTCCGGGATCCCACCAGATATAGAAGCCGCCGTAACACTGAAGGAACGACATGGCATGCCCATCGATCCCATTGGTCAGGTAATTGGGCATCAATCCTTGGTTGGTGAGGGGGCTGAAGGTGTGGTTGACCCGCCAGTTCCGGAAGGTCCACCAGCCATCGGCCACCAGGAAGGGGGCCAGGAAGATCAAGGTCGCGGTCAGTGGACGGGTCCAGACCTTGGAGCGGAGGAGCAGGAACACCGCCGCCGGGATCAGTGCCGCGAATACCGGTCTCAGGAAAACCAGCCAGGTGAGCAAGGCTCCCGCCAGAACGAGCAGGCCTTGGCTCCTGCGGTCCACGGCTTTTTGCAGAGCATGGGCCCCAAGGATGATGGCCGAGGTGGAGAAGCTGTCCGAGGAGAGGTAGGCATCGTACCAACTGGAATAGGCGCTGAGCAGATACAGCACATACACCACCATCCCCGTACGCTCCGAGCCGGAGATCCGCAAAGCCAACAGCCCCAGCACGTACACGCTCAAGGCGGAGAGGACCCATTGGACGAATACCATGGCATCACGACTGTCGGGCAAGTCCAGGAACTGGCGCAGCACCCAGTACGGCGCCCCCACCCCAGGCATGCGATAGTCGGGAGCATAACCACGCCCTGCCAAAAGGTTCTCGATAGGGTCCAGGTAATCGTCGGTGTCGCCGGCAAGGATGTTGAACCGGCCGGGGGCCTCAGCGAGCTTGAATTCACTGATGGCGATCGCGATGTACGCTCCCTTCACCACCAAGGCGATGGCGATGAGCAGATAGCGATAATGATGGAGAATGGATCGTCCGGTGGGTGCGGACATGGAAGGGGGAGTGCTGCGCGGCGCAAGAATACTTGAAAAATCCGCTGGACGAATGACAAGTGCGCCGATGATGTCGACGATCGCCGTTCATTTACTGACCATTTCGAAGAACGATGGAGGAAGAGCCGCTCTTTATAGCCGACCCTCGAGCTGCATACCGCGCGTTACGCGGCGAGATCGATGCCGCCATCGACCAGGTCCTTGAAGGCTCCGCGTACATCCTGGGAGTCACGGTGGAGCGGTTCGAGGAGGCGTTCGCCGCGTACGTGGGGGTAAGGCATGGTGTGGGGGTGAACAACGGCACCGATGCCATCCACCTCGCTCTTCGCGGGCTGGGTATCGGCGGGGGCGATGAGGTCATCACCGTATCGCACACGGCGGTGGCCACGGTTGCGGCCATCCGCATGAGCGGCGCCACTCCGGTGTTGGCCGACGTGGACCCTGGCACCTATACCCTGACGCCGGAGGCCGCCCAAGCGTTGATCGGGCCGCGCACCAAAGCCATCGTGGCGGTGCATCTCTATGGGCATCCTGCGTACCTGACCGCGCTCCGGGCCTTGTGCGATACCCATGGTCTGAAGTTGATCGAGGATTGTGCCCAGGCGCACGGAGCGCTGTACCAAGGGCGCATGGTGGGCTCCATGGGCGATGCTTCCACCTTCAGCTTCTACCCGACGAAGAACCTGGGCGCCATTGGCGATGCCGGCATGGTATTGTGCAACGATGAAGCCGTGGCCAAGCGGATCAAGGCCCTTCGACAATACGGATGGGAAGCACCGCAACACAGCCTGGTCGAAGGCTGGAACAGCAGGCTCGACCCCATCCAAGCGGCGATCCTTCAGGTCAAGCTACGGCACCTACCCGCGTTCACGGAGCGGCGCAGAGCACTGGCGGCTGCGTACAATGCGGCACTGGGACACCTCCCCATCCAACTGCCCACCGAACGGTCCGGTCACCGGCACGTGTACCACCTCTTTGTGATACGGTTGGCGGATCGGGCCACGCGGGATGCGCTCCTTCAGCACCTGGCCGGGGCCGACGTGATGGCCGGGATCCATTATGCGTTGCCCGTGCATCGTCAAAAGGCGTACATCGGCTGGATACGCACGGGCGATCTGTCCCATACGGAGGCGATCGCGGACACCATACTTTCGCTACCACTTTACCCGGAACTGTCGGATGCCGACCAGGCACGGGTCGTCGAAGCGATCACCAACTTCTTCAGCCGCCGTCCATGAAGGACACCACCATCGGTTCTTTGGTCCAGCTTCGCTTCTGGCAGCACATTCAGAACGGTACGCTCACGGTGATGCCCGACCTGGGCGGGGAAAGCCTGGGCCATCCCATTCACCGCGTCTTCACCGTGACCGGAGTACCTCCCGGTGGGGTCCGTGGCGATCATGCGCATAAATACTGTACGCAGGTATTGGTGTGTTTGCATGGGCGTGTTTCGGCCGTGTTGGACGATGGTCGTTCGCACTGCCGTATCGTGTTGGATAGCCCCGAGCAAGGGTTGTCCATCCCTCCAGGCATTTGGAACCATATCACCTTCGAGAGCGCCGATACCGTGCTCATGGTGTTGTGCGATCTGCCCTACGATCCGGACGATTACATGCGGGACCGGGCCGAATACCTCAAGTACAAGGGGGTATGAGCATGGTTCCGGCAGAGTATGATCGCATGGCCGCCCTGGAGGAGACCATGTGGTGGTACCACGGACTGCACACCAACATCATCCATGCGTTACAGGCACATGCGCCAGGCATGCAGGCGGTACTGGATGCGGGATGCGGCACAGGAGGCACCCTGAAGGCCATTGCGCGTGCTTTCCCGCATGCGGCCTTGCACGGGCTGGATATCTCCGAGCAGGCATGTGCCTACACCCGGTCCAAGGTCGGGGCCTCCGTGGCGGTGGGTTCGGTGGATGCGTTACCGTATGCCGATGCCACCTTCGATGCCCTGGTGAGCTGCGATGTACTGGGGTATCGGATCGATCTGGACGGTGCCCTTTCCGGCTTTCATCGTGTGTTACGGCCCGGAGGGATCTGCGTGCTCAACCTGGCGGCTTACCCGTGGATGCTTTCCTACCACGACCGGGCCGTGGGCCAGGTGCGGCGGTTCACCCGTGCGGAGGCCGTGGCCCTGTTGCGCCGACATGGTTTCCGCCCCATCTTCGCATCGTATTGGAACACGGTGCTGTTCCCGCTCATGGTCATCCGCCGCAAGCTCCTTCCCGCTCCCGAAGCCAGCGATGTGGCCCCGTTCCACCCCGTGACCAACGGTGTTTTCAAGGCTTGTGTCGGGGTCGAATCACGGCTGTTGAAGACGGGCATCCCACTGCCTTTCGGAGGTTCCGTCCTCCTCCTTGCCGAACGCCTCCACTGATGGTCGCACTCTCCATCGTCGTCCCGGTCTACAATGGCGCACGCACCATCGAGCGCTTAGTACGCGATCTGGCCGCACTGCGGTTCGAGGGTGGCGCGGAGGTGATCCTGGTGAACGACGGGAGTGCCGACGACAGCTGGGCCGTGCTTCAGCGGATCGTGGCCCAGGCACCCATGCCCGTGGTGGCCATCGACCTGGCCCGCAACTTCGGCGAGCATAATGCGGTAATGGCGGGGTATGCCGCCGCACGGGGGGACTTCATCATCAACATCGACGATGATTTCCAGAACCCCCCTTCGGAGGTGGTCAAGCTGTACGAGCATGCCCGGGCGCATCCACAGTTCGACGTGGTCTATACGCGGTACGAGGAGAAGCATCATTCCTACTTCCGCAACCTGGGCAGCCGCTTCAACGACCTGGTCGCCCGCTTCATGATCGACAAGCCGAAGGGGCTCTACCTGTCGAGCTTCCGCTGCATCAACCGCTTCCTCTGCGACCGCATCCTGTGTTACACGGGCCCGTATCCGTACATCGATGGGCTCATCCTGGAGACCACACGCCGGATCGACCGGCTCACGGTGGTGCATTCGCCACGGGCCGAAGGGACGAGCAACTACACCCTTCGCAAGCTGGTGCGCCATTGGCTCATGATGTTCGTGAACTTCTCGGTGATGCCGCTGCGGATCAGCAGTTTCATCGGTGCGCTATTCAGCGTGGTGGGCTTCCTCCTGGCCATGTTCGTGGTGTACGAGAGCGTGTTCCAGGATACGCCTCAGGGCTGGGCCTCCATCGCCTCGGCCGTACTGGTCTTCGCTGGGATCCAGCTGCTCACACTGGGCCTGCTGGGCGAATACCTCGGTCGGTTGTACCTGATGCATCGGGGCAAGCCGCAGTACGCGGTGCGCACGAAGCTGGAAACCTCGCCCACACCATAGGCCCGAGCCATGGCCGCGATCGTCCTATGCACCGGTAACGAAGGCAAGGTGGCCGAGCTCAGGGCACTGCTGACCGGTGGGGTGGAATTGCTTTCGTTGGCGCAGGTGGGATTACCCGCCGACCTTCCCGAGACCGGCGATACACTGGAGGCCAATGCGGTGCAGAAGGCTCAGTACGCCCATGAACGGTGCGGCTTGCCATGCATCGCCGACGATACAGGCCTGGAAGTGCATGCACTGGGCGGAGCCCCCGGGGTGTACTCGGCGCGGTACGCCGGAGCACAGCGCGATCCACAAGCCAACATGGCCCGATTGCTCGCGGCCTTGGAAGGCGAGGCCGATCGGCGCGCGCGGTTCCGCACGGTACTGGCCCTGGTCGATGGGACAGGCGTACACACCTTCGAGGGCGTTGTTGAAGGCCGGATCATCGGGGCACCAAGAGGCACCGGAGGGTTCGGGTACGACCCCATCTTCGTGCCGGACCAAGGCGATCGGACCTTCGCGGAGTTGGACAAGGAGGCCAAGAACGCCATCAGCCACCGTGGCAGGGCCGTAGCCCTGTTGGTGCGCCATCTGGCCGAACACTACCGTTGAAGCATGCCCTCGACCAGCCCGTTGATCGCTGCGGGGACCCCGATGCCGGCGGCGTTCAGCATCTTGGGGTAGATGCTCGCCGGGCTGAACCCCGGGGTGGTGTTCACCTCGATCGTCACCACATCGTTCTCCGCCTCACCTGGATCGGCCCAGAGGTGGTCCACCCGCACCATGCCGTCGCACTTCAGTGCCGTATAGATCGCAGCGGACCTGTCCTGTACGATCCGCGTGATCGCATCGGGGATCGGTGCAGGAACCAGCTCCTGCGTATCCGCCGCGTGGTACTTGGCGTGGTAGTCGAAGAACTCGCTGCTGGTGCGGATCTCGCACACGGGCAGGGCCTGCACCCGGCCATTCAGCCGGATCACCCCGCAGGTGAGCTCGCGCCCCCGCACGAAGCCTTCGCACATCACGGAACGGTCCTCCGCGAACGCCTTGTCCAGCGCGGGTCTTAGCTCGTGAGCCGCCTTCACCTTGCTGATGCCCAGGCTGCTGCCACTGCCGTCCGGCTTCACGAAGCAGGGCAGGCCCACTTCGGCCAGGATCCGGCTCTCGGCATCGGCCGCGAGGTGGTGCAACAGCACCGAGGGAGCCACGCGGAACCCCATCTGCCGCAAGAGGCTGGTGGTGCTGAATTTGCTCATGGTGAGGGCCATCGCCAGGACGCCTCCGGTCTGGTACGGAACGCCCAGCATGTCCAGGTATCCCTGCAACTTGCCATCCTCGCCCGGGGTGCCGTGTATGGCGATCAGGGCGGCGGCGAAGCGCTCCGGCCCTTGGCCACGATCGGCGGTGAAGCCGCCACGGTCGAACGTTACCGCCGATCCATCGGGCCGCTCACAGGTCCACTGCTCACGCGCCACCGTGATGTACAGGGCTTCGAACCGGTCGGTGTCCAACGCCTCCATCATGGTACGGGCGCTTTGCATACTGATAACGGATTCGCCGGTGTAGCCGCCGCGGAGCACCGCGATAAGTGGACGTGCCATGGGGTGTCGTGTGCATCGCAAAGCTGGCGTGGAAGAGCGGGTGCAACGGTCGGCGGACCAACGAACTGTGAACGGTAGCCTGTGGAACGGCTCCGGCTATCTTTGGCGCCGGCCGGACAGAACCCGGTCGTCGCATGCGTGATCGTCTCATCCACATCGTTCTGCCGGTCGTTACCTTGCTGGTCATCGTATGGGGTGGGTGGTTGTGGCTCCGGAGCTATACCCTGCACGGCATCGCATCGCGGGTGCCGGACCTCAAAGGCCTGTCGTTGGCAGAGGCCACAGCCATGTTGGAGGATCGGGATCTGCGCGCCATGGTGATCGATTCGGTGTATCAAGACGGGGCGCCGAAAGGCAGCGTGGTCGACCAGGACCCTCGCTCGGGCGAGGAGGTGAAGCCCGGACGGAAGATCTACTTGGTGCTCAACGCCAGCCAGCCGAAGATGATCGACATGCCCAAGCTGGTGGACCTGAGTAAACGGCAAGCCATCTCCGTGCTGGACATCATCGGCCTCAAGGTGAAGGAACTGCAATACAAGCCGGACCCTTGTGTGGATTGTGTGATCGCCCAGCTCTACCAGGGCCAACCCATCGCACCGGACGCCCGGATCAGGCGGGGCGAGGCGATCACCTTGGTGCTGGGCAGCGGCGATCATGGCGAAAGGGTGCCCGTGCCGGACCTGGTCGGCCTCACCCATGCGGAGGTCCAGATGGTGTTGAACATGGCCTCGCTGAACCTTGGGGTGGTGGTGGAATGCCTGAATTGCAATACCGTGGCTGATTCCACGTTGGCGAGGGTGCACCGTCAATCGCCCATGGCGAATGCCAACCAACACATCGCCTTGGGGAGTATCATCGATATCTGGCTCACCACCGACACCGTGGGATTGCGCCCCATTCCAGGCTGGGACGACCCATCGCGCCACACACGAACCGATACCCTTCATGCCGATCAATAGGCTGTTCCTCATCCTTGGCCTGCTCTGTTCCACGGCCGTGTCGCGGGCACAGGGCGGAGAATCCATACAGGCCCTTTCCGCACGCCCTGTGGAAGAGGTGCTCCATGCCAAGTCGAACGATGGTGTGAACCGCCATTTCAACTACCTGTTCGAGACCCAGCAGCTGCCCCTGATGGATGATTTCTCCATCGATCGCACACGCAAGCGCAATGCCCAGGTCGGCGATGCCGGGGTGTCCTTGGCCAATACCGTGTACAGGCTGGAGGTGGCGGGCGTCTCCACACCGGGAATGCGTTTCTCACTGGATACCACCTTCCGCACGCAGATCGATGGCAGCACCCCACCGGTGGTCACGCGCACACCCTTGCCCAGTTCGCAGGTCACGGTGCGCGACCTCTCGGTGTACCCACCCACCACCACGGTGGTGGAGGCCTGGCCGGCGTACAACATCCGCGACTCCATCACCGCGCCTCCAGCGGATACCATTCACCTGCAGACCCCGGCCCTTACCCAGGACTCGTTGCTGGTGTACGATGTTGCCGCTGCAACAGGGACCTACATCATGAACGGGGTTCCCACGCCGTTGATCCTTTGGCAGGACGATGATGTGTACATCAATGGGACCTATCCGGTGGATCCACCCACCATCGGCGTGGCCACCTTCGATGGGTTGGCACGCACCGGGTATCCATACGACTTCGCCAACTACAGTGCTTATGGCCGGGCGGATAGGCTCACCTCCGTTCCGATCAACCTCGAGTACCCCGCGAGCGATTCCATCTACCTGAGCTTCTTCTACCAGGCCAAGGGCCTAAGTGGCGATACCCTGCCTCAGCTCGGCGACAGTCTGTTGCTCGAGTTCTATGCGCCCATGGAGGATTCCTGGTATCGGGTGTGGGGCCTCCCCTACGTGGACCAGGCACCATTCCAGCAGGTGCTCATTCGGGTCGATGCCGCCCGCTTCTTGAAGCAGGGTTTCCAGTTCCGGTTCGTGAATTACGCCACGCTAAGTGGTGCGTTCGATCACTGGCACCTCGACTATGTGCGCTTGGGCCGGCAGCGTTCGTTCAACGATGTGCGCATCGTTGATGTGGCGTACGTGTATCCGGAGGCGAGCATCCTGCAGACGTATACCTCCGTTCCGTTCGATCATTTCCAATCAAGCCCGGGCACCCTCATGGCGCAGGAGGTGGTGGAGCGGGTACGCAACCTGGACATCAACGACCGCCTGATCGAATATGGCATGACAGCGCGCAACGAGGACGGTGGGCCGGTCTCGAGCTTCGTCAATGGAGTGAGCCCCAACGGCAACGCGGCCACTATCATCAGCACCGGTCATCCGATCAACAGTCCACCGAACGATTTCGTGTTCGACAACACGCCCTCGACCGATGTGGCCTTCTGGGATGTGCGGTTCCTCGCAGAAGCGACCCCGGACATCAATCAGTACAACGATACCATGCGGTTCACCCAGGAGTTGAGCAACTATTACGCCTACGACGACGGGTCGGCGGAGATGGGATACAGCCTCAACTCCGCAGGAGCGAAACTCGCTTACCGGTACGACCTGATCGTGCCGGATTCCCTTCGTGCGGTGCGGCTCTACTTCAATCCTATGGCGAACCAGACACCCGACCCCGCGCCGGCTCAAGGCTCGTTCCTGCTCACCGTATGGAGCAGCCTTTCACCCGAGGTGATCCTGCATCAGAACTACTCCTACTCCTCACCGGAGTATCGCCTCGATGGCATCAACAAGTTCGTGGAGTATCCCTTGGATAGCACCATCGCCGTACAGGGCACCATTTACGTCGGCTGGGTACAGACCAACGCGGTGAAGATGAACCTCGGGTTCGACCGCAATCGGAACAACCGATCGAAGATCCACTACAACGTTGGTGGCGGCTTCCAGACCACGAGTTTCAATGGTTCGCTCATGATGCGGCCGGTGATGGTCTCCGAGGTGGATCCCTGGGCTTCGGTACCTGAGCACCATGAAGCCGGGGAGTTGCGTATCCACCCCAACCCGGCATCCGGTACGGTGCGCATCGCATGGTCGGGCGACCGGCCTGTGCGCTCCACCCTGCAGTGCCTGGATGCAACGGGGCGCCTGGTATGGAGCGAGCGGGTGGGTGGAACGAACGAATTCAGTGTCACTGCGGTCGCCAACGGCTTGTATGTGGTACGCTTGCTCGATGAGCAGGGCATGGTGTATGCACAAGGCCGCCTCGTGGTGCAGCACTGATGGAGCACGGGATCGATACCGCCTCGGACGAGCAGGAGCTCTACGAGCATCACCGCATCGTCTGCGATCCCAAGCAGTCGTTGATCCGGCTGGATAAGTTCCTCTTCGATCGCCTGGCGAACACCTCCCGCAACCGTATTCAGGTGGCGGCGAAAGCGGGCAATGTCCTGGTGAACGGGAGCGCGGCGAAACCCAGCCAGAAAGTGAAACCCGGGGACGAGATCAGCATCGTGTTGCCGTATCCGCAACGCGAGGTGGAGATCCTGCCCGAGGACATTCCGCTGGAGGTGTTGTACGAGGATGAGCACCTTCTGGTCATCAACAAACAGGCGGGTCTTGTGGTCCATCCCGGCCACGGCAACTGGACCGGTACGTTGGTGAACGCCTTGCTTTTTCATTTCGGCAAATTGCCCAGTGCGCCTGGGGCGGAGATCCCGCGGCCCGGTCTCGTGCATCGCCTGGACAAGGACACCAGCGGCGTGATGGTGGTTGGCAAGACCGAAGAAGCGCTCACGCATCTGGCGCGCCAGTTCTTCGATCGTACCAGTGATCGGCGTTACAATGCCCTGGTATGGGGCGACTTCGCCGAGGACGAAGGGGTGATCGAGGGCCACATCGGTCGCAGCGTGAAGGATCGCACCGTGCAGTTCGTGTATCCGGAAGGTGACCAAGGGAAGCCTGCGGTGACACGTTGGAAGGTGCTCGAACGATTCCGGTACACCACGTTGGTGGAGTGCAAGTTGGAGACCGGCCGAACACACCAGATCCGTGTGCACATGCAGTGGAAGGGCCATCCGCTCTTCAACGATGCGGCCTACGGCGGTGACCGAGTACTGAAGGGCACCACCTTCACCAAGTACCGGCAGTTCGTGGAGAATTGCTTCCGCCAGTTGCCGCGCCAGGCGCTGCACGCGCGCACGCTCGACATCGATCACCCGGTCACCGGTAAGCGCATGCACTTCGAAAGCCCCTTGCCGGCGGATATGAATGCCGTGCTGGAGAAGTGGCGCACCTACACCAGCGCCACCGGGTCGGATGAGGGGGAGACGCCTTTCGATGCCGAAGCGGCGAACAACATGCGGTGATCATCGATCGAAGAGCCCGCGTACAAGGCTCAGTCCGAAGGTGAGGAGCATGGCCGTGCCGAAGATCCAGAAGTAGAGCTTCCAGTAGGATGCCTGCCGATAGAAACGTGGGTCGTACGGCGTCTTCTTCGACCAGGTGTGCAACAGCCAATGGATCGGCCATACCACGATCGTGAAGATCAAGGCGTAGAAGGCGAGCAGTGCGAAGAAGAGGGTCATGGCTGCGCGCGGATCACCTTGCCTGCGGAGGTGCGGCGGAACACGGGCACCGCGCGTACCCGTCGCGGAAGCTCATGTGGGTGCAACACACCCATGAGCAGGGGCATCACCTCGGACAACACCTCATCCTCGGGGCGCGGGCATTCCAGCACCAGCAGTACCGCCTGGCCGAGCACATCGTCCGGTGTGGCGGTGAAATAGTGCGCATAGGGGATCACGGCAGCGGTCCTGGCCTCCAGTTGCTCGGGGAAGATCTTCTTACCGCCGCTCAGGATCACGTTGTCGTAGCGGCCAAGCCAAGTGAATCGGCGATCGCCATCGAGTTCGGCGAAGTCGTTGGTGACGTGCTGGGGAACGCTCAGGTGCGGGGTGTACACCACCAGGCATCCGCGAGGGTCACGCCCGAATCGGACATCGCCCAGTGCGTTGAACGTGCTGCTCCGTGTTTCGCCGTTCACGGTGCGCAGGGCCACATGCGTCACCGTTTCGGTGCTGCCGTAGCCGATGTGCACCTTGGTGCGCAGGCCCTGCACGGCCTGTACCAAAGCCTCGCTCACCGGTCCGCCACCCAACAGGATGGTCTCGAACTGGGCCTCCACACGTGCGCGATCCTCCTTCAATGCGCGGTGCAGCTGCAAGGGTACCATGGCCGCGAAGCGGAAGCGGTCTTCGGTGCGCAGGTGTTCCAACACGCTCCCACGCGGATCGATCACATGCAGGTCCAGGCCGATAACGAAGCCGCGTACCAGCATCATCTTGCCGGCGATGAAGTCGCTGGGCAGGCAGTGCAGCACGCGATCACCCTCGGCAAGGCCGAAGGTGCGCGCGGTCAGTTGCGCGCTGGCGACAAGGTCCGCATGGGGAATGGTGAACTTCTTCGGAGGCCCGGTGGTGCCACTGGTGGTGGCGTGGAGTCCGGCTTCGTGGCCGAGGTCGCGCAGCGTAGTCACAATGGAAGCGGCCCAGGCACGGTCCTCGGAACGCGGACCGGTCAAGGCCATGTAACGGTCGATCGCCTGTTCGCGGCTCAGCCGTTCGCCGTTCAACGTGATCCACCGGAAGAGGTCCGCCCGGTCGTTCATGATCCGAAACGGGAGAGGTCCCAGGAAACTTCGGGACGGTAGCGCAGTTCGCCTCGCTCGGCCAGCAGGGGAGAGGGGATGTTATCCCCATACACGCTCCCTGTCCCCAAGCCCTGCGCCAGGTCCACGTCCAGTGTCGCCGTCCATTGCGCGATCGCGTTCAGCCCGATGCTGCTTTCCAGCGCGCTGGTGATCCACCAGCCGATGTTGCGTGCCTTCGCCAGATCGATCCACTCCTGCGTGGCCACCCAGCCACCCACGAGGCTCGGCTTGATCACGATGAACCGCGGCCGCACGTTGTCCAGCAGGTCGCGCTTTGCGTCCGCGTGGTTCTGGCCGATCAGGTCCTCGTCCAGCGCGATCGGCACCGGCGAGCGTTCGCAGAGTTCGGCCATCACCTCATAGAGCCCTGGCGCCACCGGTTGCTCGATGCTATGCACCTGCAATGCGGCCAACCGTTCCAGCACGGGCATCGCCTCGCGCGCGCCGAACGCGCCGTTCGCATCCACGCGCAGGGTGATGTCGCCCGGACCGAACTCCTGGCGCACCGCGCGCAACAGGTCCAGTTCATCATCGATCCCGATGGCGCCGATCTTCATCTTCACGGTGGTGAAACCTTTCTCGATCTGCTCGCGGATGCGCTGCTTCATCGTGGCCTTGTCGCCCATCCACACCAGTCCATTGATCGGTATGGCCTGCCTGCCGAGCGTGAACGGTGAGGGGAAGAGCTCCTTCGTGCCGCTTACCGCAAGGTCGCGCAGGCATTGCTCCACGGCGAAACGCACGCTGGGCACGGCCACCAGGTCGGTGCGCAGGCGCTGCTCCCAGTCGGTGGTGTTGGCGCATAGCTCCAGGAGTTTGGTGCGCACGTCGGCGGGGAACTCCCTGCTGTGGCCTGGGAAGAGCGCAGCCTCGCCGATGCCCCGGATCTGCGGACGGTCCGTATCCCACGCGATCAGGTACCACACCGTACGGGCATGGATCGCCCCCTTGGAGGTGCCCAGTTCGAAACGAGGGGTGAGCGTGTGCTCGATCCAGCGCGCGGCGATCATACCGCAAGGATAACGCCCAGCGCGAACAGCAGCGCGGTGAAGAAGGTGGTCAGGGCGAGGACCTTCAGTTGCGGGTCAAGGGCACGTGGCTCGGGAGTGGACCACACGCGGTACAGGTGCATGAGGAAGACGGGTGAAGTGAGCAGGAACAGCCACATCGTCCATCCGAGATCGGCCATCAGCGCGAAGCCTACCAAGCCGAGCATCCCGCCGATGATCAGTAGTGTGTGGTAGATACGTGCGTTCGACGGACCCATACGTACCACGAGCGTGCGCTTTCCGCTCGCCTCGTCGTTCACGATGTCGCGCATGTTGTTCACGTTGAGCACGCCTGTACTCAGGAGCCCGATGCCGATGGCGGGCAGGAGCACGGGCATGGCGAACTGCGTGGTGTGCAGATGGAATGTTCCGCATACGCCCACGATACCGAAGAACAGGAACACGCTGATGTCACCCAATCCGGCGTAGCCGTATGGGTTCTTGCCGAACGTGTATTTCACCGCAGCGCCGATGGCGAGCAGGCCGATGAGTAGGAAAGCAAGTGTCTGGAACGACAGGCCAAGCGCGACCGTGATCAACGCACAACCGCTCAGGAAGGCCAGCGTGCCGCAGATGAGCATGGCACGTCGCATCTGTTCCGGTGTGATCGCGCCGCTTTGCACGGCCCGTTGCGGACCGACACGTTCGCTGTTGTCCGTGCCGTGTTGATGATCGCCAAGGTCGTTGGCGAGATTGCTCAGGATCTGAAGTAGCACGGCTGTGAGCAACGCAAGGACAAGGACAACAGGCCGAAAATGCGATGGCCCACTGTATCGCCAATTATCGGCGAAGCATGCCAACGCACTCCCTACGATGATGCTGCTCACCGCCAAGGGCAGCGTACGCAGGCGGAAGGCGTGGAGCCAGTGTTTCATGCGGGGATGCACAAGGGGATGATGATCACATCGGTCCGTGCCATCCCGTCAACGAAGAACAAGGAGCCGTGCATCAGGGTCCGCAGCGAATGAGGCGATCGCAGGAGCATTGGCCCGTATGATCCCCAGCCACTCGCGCGTGGTGTGGTTGCCCATCGCCAGATGGACCACCTTGGGAGGCGCTCCGTGCAGGGCGCTCAGTTCCACGAAGTCGTCGTCCTGCGTCAGGATCACGAAGCCATCCTGACGTGCAAGTTCCCACAACCGTGCATCGGGCTGCGCCACCAACCGCAGGTGCTTCACATGCTGTGTGCCCGGATGGTCCGCATCGAGGTGCGCGGCCAGCTTGTCGGACAGGTTCTCGTCGATCAGGAACTTCACGCTGCCGAAGGCACGATGCTGGTGAAACGCTCACGATCGGCAGCGTAGGCAAGGCAGGCCCGGATGTCCTCCTCGGTCAGCTCATCGAAATCGTCCAAGATCTCCGGGATGGTCATTCCGGCGGCCAAGTAGCCCAGCACATCCCCCACGGTGATACGCATGCCCCGGATGCAAGGCTTGCCGCTGCGCTTGCCCGGTTCAATGGTGATGATCCTGCGGTAATCCATGGCGTGTGCGTTGACAGCACGAAGTTAGGCCACGGAGCCGATGTTCGGCCATATCTTCATCCCTGTATTACGCGAGCCATGTCTGCGAAACTCACCGTTCCCATCCCCGTGAAGGCCATGCGCCTTGCCGAGCAGATCGGAGAGCGCCGGGCATCAGCCCTTCCGAGTTGATCGTGGAACTGATCGAACGTGAAGCGGAGCGGCTGAAGGATCCGTTCGCCGAACTGCGTGGGATATGGGTGGACACCCCGGTTACAGCGGAAGAGTTGAGCGAGCGGGCGAGGAAGAGATCCTGACAACAAGCACGACAGATCCTCGTCGTTCAAGGCCATCGTTCGCAAGAGCGACAAGTCCCCACCTCTGCGAAACTCCGCGTCTCTGCGTTGAAAATGCCCGCTACGGGAACTTCGGGTACTTCTGGAAATCCGGCGTCCGCTTCTCGAGGAAGGCGTTGCGGCCCTCCTGCGCCTCGTCCATCAGGTAGTACATCAGCGTGGCATCACCGGCGAATTCCATCAAGCCGCGCTGGCCGTCCAGTTCGGCGTTCAGCCCACGCTTGATCATGCGCAGGGCCAGCGGGCTGCGTTGCATCATGATGCGGCACCACTCCACGGTGGTATCCTCCAGTTCGGCCAGCGGTACCACCTTGTTCACCATGCCCATGTCCTCGGCCTCCTTGGCGGTGTACTGCTGGCACAGGAACCAGATCTCGCGGGCCTTCTTCTGGCCCACATGACGGGCGAGGTAATTGCTGCCGAAACCCGCATCGAAGCTGCCCACCTTGGGGCCGGTCTGCCCGAAACGCGCATGGTCCGCCGCGATCGTGAGGTCGCACACCACGTGCAGCACGTGGCCACCGCCGATGGCATAGCCGTTCACCATGGCCACCACGGGCTTGGGCAGTTCGCGGATGCGCTTGTGCAGGTCCAGCACGTTCAGGCGCGGCACACCGTCCGTACCGATGTACCCGCCGCGGCCCTTCACGTTCTGGTCGCCGCCGCTGCAAAAGGCCTTGTCGCCCGCGCCGGTCAATACCACCACGCCGATGGCCGGGTCCTCGCGGGCGATGTCCATGGCATCGATCATCTCCTTGTTCGTGTCCGGGCGGAAGGCGTTGTACACCTCAGGCCGGTTGATCGTGATCTTGGCGATGCCTTCGAAGAACTCGAACTTGATGTCCGAATACTCCTTGATGGTGGTCCAGTTTCTCATTTTGGGGGATCGTGGGGGCCGACCATGGTCGGCCGCTTCCTTGGGCTTTCCTTTACGCTACGCTCAACTGCTTGAAATATTCCCGCAACACCTGTGGCGAGATTGCGGAATCGGTGGTGATGTGCAGCACGGCAGGACGGTCATGTGCGCCGTACAGCCAGTCCACACCGGTCTCCAGCGAAGCCTGATCGTGCGCGTGGTGGTACGGCAGGTCGAAGCTCTTCACGAGTTTTGCGATATCGCGGCCATGGGGTGCTTCGAACCATGGTAGCAATTGCGCATCGGTATCCGGGCCTTCGATGAAACGGAAGATGTTCCCTCCGCCGTTGTCGATCACGATCACCTTCAACTCGGGCGAAAGGTGGCCGTTCCAGAACGCGTTGCTGTCGTAGCAGAACGCCGTGTCGCCGGTGATCAATGTGGTGGTGCGTTGCGTGGCGAAGGCTGCACCGACCGCCGTACTGGTGCACCCGTCGATGCCGCTGGTCCCGCGGTTGCCGAACCACTGATGGCCACGCACCCGGTCGAAGAGCTGGGCATAGCGGGCGGGGGTGCTGTTCGCCAGATGGATCGCCGTGCCATTCGGTATCCGGTCGTTGAGGGTGTTGAACACCGCGAGGTCGCAGAACGGCGCTGAAGCCAGTATGCGCTCGTGCCTGCTGCGCGTGCTCTGGTCCATCATGCGCCAAGCCTCGCCGTAGAAACTGTCCTCGCTCCGGGACGCGGCCACCACGGCTTCGGTAAGCTGCGCGAAGAACACTTCCGGGTTCACGGCGATGTCGTGAGTCAGGCTTTGATACGTGTCGAAGTGGCGCTGGGCGGCATCCACATGCCAGTGCTGCGCGGGCTTCCATTTGCGCAGCAGCGTTCTTATACGCTTGCTCACCAGCGCTCCACCGAAGGTGATCAGCAACTCGGGGCGCAGGTCCTTCTCGTTGCGCTCGTCCACCGCCGCGATCACCCGGTCGATCGTGGTGATGAAGGCCGGATCATCGAGGTTGCTCGTGGCCTCGGTATGCACCGATACCTGCGGTAGCGCGGCCAATTGCCGCAGTTGCTTGCGGAGGCCGTCGCTCCACACACCCTGTCCGGCCAACACCATCACCTTGCGGCATGCCGCGAACTGCCCGATCAGCCAGCGCGCGTGTTCGGGCAGGATGAAGGACTCCGTCATCACCGGAGCGATGAAGCGTACGGCATCCGCTGTCCCGGAAAGGCTCGGCGCCTGCCCGTACAGCGGCTCCGCGAAGGGCACGTTCACCTGCACCGGCCCCGGCACCGGCAGCAGCGTATGGTCTATCGCCTCGTTGATCAGCCTGCCGCAATGCCAGCGCGAAAGGTCGTCACCGGTGGACCGGGGGAGCTGGACGCTCTTTTTCACATGGGGCAGGAGCGCGCCTTCCTGCCGGATCGCCTGCCCCTCGCCTTGATCCACCCACTCTTCGGGGCGGTCCGCGGTGATCACCAGCAGCGGCACGCGCTGGTAGAACGCCTCGGCGATCGCGGGACCGTAGTTCAGCACGGCGCTGCCGCTGGTACAGATCAGTGCCACGGGGGCGTGCAGTTGCTGCGCCATGCCCAGCGCGAAGAAGGCGGCGCTGCGCTCATCGATCACACGCAGGCATTCGATCCCCTCCTGGCGCGTGAAGGCGATCACCAATGGTGCGCTGCGGCTGCCGGGGCTGATCACCGCGTGTTTTACGCCCTTCGCGGCGCACAGGCGGGCCAGTTCAGCGGCAGAGTAGTGGTCGCTCGTCATCGGGCTTTTCCGCCGGACCTGCGGGTAGGCAGGGGCTTGAGGCGGGCGGCGAATTTACCGTTGCGGCGGGTCATTGAGCGCTGGATCGAAGGGTGTTCTGGCCGTGCGGTGGTCGCAGGCCGGGTGGATCCGTGCAGCGGTAGCCGAGGGGCGAATGTTCGCAAGGCATCTCCGGGGCCTATGCCACGGCATCCTTCAGGAGCAATTTTCGCCAGCTGTCGGCCTTATGCTCGGTCTCGTCCCACTCCGCAGCAGGATCGGAACCGGCGGTGATGCCCGCGCCCACGTGGAGTTCGGCACTGGTCGCATGGATCCGCATGCACCGGATGTTCACGAAAAGCTCCATGCGGCCATCGGCGCTCCATGGGCCCCAGAAACCGGCGTACAACTCGCGGTCGCGGTCCTCCAGTGTGGCGATGCGCTCGCGGGCTTTGTCGGTGGGTATGCCGCACACGGCGGGGGTGGGGTGAACGGCGCAGACGAGTTCCTCCATGGCCCGGCCTTCCACGTTCGCGGCGATCCGCGTGCGCAGATGAGCCACGGGACCGGCGGCGATCACGTCGGGGCCATCGATGGTGATGTGGCGCGCGCCGAGGTCGATCAGCGTACCGGCGATGGTCTTGGCCACCACACGTTGCTCGTGCCGTTCCTTCTCGCCCCAACCAGCAACCTCGGTGGGCGCATCGGCGGCGGGCAGGGTGCCTGCGATGGCGTCCACCAGCACGGTGTCGTTCTCGGCGAGGATCAACCGCTCGGGTGTGGCCCCGAGCCAGAGGCCGTGGTCGGGTGTCATCACCAAGGCCACGAAGGCATCGGGCCGGGTGTGCAGGGCTTCCACGAAGAGGGCCGGTGCATCGGCTTCGCCCACGGGCAGTTCCATGGTGCGGGAGAGGACGATCTTCTCCACCTCGCCCGTTGCGCATTCGTTCCGCGCCTGCTCAACGGCCGCCTCGAACGTTGCACGCGATGTGGCCGAATGTGGCGTGGCGCGAGGTTGCGCGGTGCTTCCGGTGCATTCCAGCAGGCGCTGCCAGTGCGGTTCGGATTCGCCAAAGGTCAGTTCCACATCGGAACGCACCAGCGGGGTGTGATCCCCGTTACGGAAGGGCGCCAGCAGGAACACATCGTTCAACTCCCACCACAGGCCGCTTTCGGCGCGGTCCAGGTCGGGTGTTTGCTGGGCCCACAGGGTCACTTCCGCTTCGCCGGGGCGCCGGAAGGCCGCGAAGGTGAGGCGATGGCCGATCGCGTATTGCAGGGCATGGAGGAGTGCTGCGGAGCTCATCGCTGATCGATGATCATGTTGGTGAGGCGGCAGATGGCGATGAGCCGCCCGGCATCGTCATGTACGCGGATGTCCCATACGTGGGTCTTGCTTCCCTGGTGTACGAGCTCTCCGGTGGCGGTCACGCGGCCTTCGCGTACGCCGCGCAGGTGATTGGCGGTGATCTCCATGCCCACCGCCGCCTGCGTGCGTAGGTCGATGAGCAATGCACTGCCCACGCTTCCGAGCGTTTCGGCGAGCGCGGCCGTGGCTCCGCCGTGCAGCAGGCCCATGGGCTGGTGCGTGCGCTTGTCCACGGGCATCGAAGCTTGGAACCGGCCTTCCGCATCCACGTGGAAGCGGATGTCCAGGTGTTCCACGAGGGTGTTCGCCATGAAGGTTTGGGCGGCCTGCACGTGTTGGGACGTGAATTGCATGATCGGGTGATGGGCTGTAAAGGTAGCCGTGGGCCATCTTTGCAGCCATGGAAGCCCCTGCACGCCCGCGCCTCTTGCTGGTGGAGGACGAGAACGCCTTGCGTTCCACCTTGCGGCTCAATTTCGAGCTGGAAGGCTATGATGTCACCACCGTGGCGAATGGTCCGGATGCGTTGGAGCGCCTGCGTAGCGCGCATTATGATGCGGTGGTGATGGACGTGATGCTACCGGGTATGGATGGCTTCACCGTGGTGGAGACCATACGACTGGAAGGCAATTCAACACCGGTCCTTTTCCTCACGGCCCGCACGGCAGCGCCGGATCGCGTTCGCGGGCTGAAAGCAGGGGAGGATCATCTGGGAAAACCATTCGACCTGGAAGAGTTGTTGTTGCGAGTGGCCAAATTGGTCCAGCGTCGTGGAACGAAGGGTACGAATACCGTGCTTGAGAGGTACGCTTTCGGGAGGAATCACATCGACTTCCAGAGCTACGAGGTGTGCGGGGAAGGTGGCTTGACGAAGACCTTGAGCCAGCGCGAGATGATGCTGCTTCGGCTGTTGGTGGAGCGGGAAGGTGATGTGGTGTCACGCGAGGAGATCCTCCAGAAAGTGTGGGGCTATAACGTGTTCCCAACCACCCGAACGGTGGATAATTTCATTGTTGGGTTCCGGAAGTATTTCGAGCCTGACCCCCGGGAACCCAGGCACTTCCATTCGATCCGAGGGGTGGGCTACAAGTTCACCGCCTAAAAAAATCACCAGGGGCTGGCAACCATTCCCGCTCCGCTTCGTCTTGTTCCCAGAAGGGCCGATCTTCCTGGCCTACTTCTGGTTCCATATTCCTTGCAGGTTTACCGCGCAGGGGCTCCGAAAGGGGCCCCTGTTCGGTTTCCAACCCCATGGGCATCTTGCGCAGGGCGGGTCTCTCGGATTATCTTGCGGCCTCCGAACAGGAAGGGGCCGGTACGGAACAAGACCGGTGGCTTCCCAAAAGGAAAAAAACGAACCCATGAATCGGATCATACACACGTCCACGCTTAGCCTCGCCGTATGGGCAGTAGCGAACCTGGCCACCGCGCAGCAGAACCTGGACATCGGCCTGTATCAGATCAACGGCATGTTGGAGGTGAAAGTGCGCCCTGAGGCAGACTTCTCGGGCATCTTCTCTTCCTTGGTGTACACCATTCGTTGGGATGCCAATTCCAATGCGGGCTTGGGTGAGAGCGCACAGGATGCCGATGTGGCCTCGTACATGGGCGTTCAACGTTCGGGCAATGTGCGTGAAGAAGGGGGCTTCCGCTATGCGGTGTTCGCCGGTTTCGGTATGCAGCCCCTCAGTAGCCATGGCCAGAGCATGGAGGCGGGTAAGGAATACACCATCGCCCGGATCCCGGTCACCGGTCAAGGAGAGTTCGAATTGGTGAACGATGCCTACACGGCCGAACGGCACAACAACGGGAATTTTTACGCCGCTTTCGGTGGAACGGACCGCACGGGTATCATCTACAAAGGCTTAGCGACCGCATCGGAGGATGGAAGCGTGTTGATCCAGCCCAACCCGAACAACGGCCGGTTCACCTTGAGTTTCGTCAACACGGAGAAGGGCGATGTGAACGTAGAGGTGATCAACAGCATCGGCCAGAGCGTGTACAACGAAACGGTGCGGGACCTCGAAGGCAACTACAAGAAGGAAATGGATCTGACCACGATGGGGGCTGGTGCCTACTACGTGAAACTGAAGCGGAACGGGAATACCACTTCGCACAAGGTGATCTACCGTTGAACGAACGCAAGGAACACTACGGAAGGGAGGCCTGGGCCTCCCTTCTTCGTTCTGGAGCCGTCCATTCTACCACTTGGATATTCGATGGCGGCCGAAGGCGAGCGGCGGTTCATCACGGGGTGATCGAAGAGGGCACGGAACAGGTTGTTGACTTACTCCTCCGTGTGTTCCGCTCGCCGTGCGCCGTTGGGGTGGAACAGGAAAGCAGGTCCTTGTACACGAAGGCTGGCTTATACCATTTCGCATTTAGGCGTAGGCTAAAGATGCGAAGGGCTCTTTTCGCAGGACGATACGGCGGGGTCGTTGCAAGGCCGAAGGCGTAGACCGCAGGGAGCGAAGCTGCCGAGGGCTTGGGCTACGGAACGATCACGACGGAGAAGTCATGCGGAAAAAGACCGAGTGGATCGGCCTACTCCTTAGTGCGAATTGGTATTAGTGCAACGGACGGAATGTTGCCAAGTCATGCTTCACGGTCGGCCGGGGAACATTTGGCGCGAAGGGCGCTCATACCTGCATCGAACCCACGCAGCACATGCAGTACTGGCTTTTGGGGTCGTGGGTGAATGGCTGGGATGGGTCCAGCAATTCATCCACCAAGCGCACCAGCACGGACTCGATCGCGGGCAGTTGGTGTTGGGAAATCACCACATCGCCGTCGACCTTCAGGAGCATTCCTTCGGCAAGTGTTGGCCGTTGCAAAGGGATCACCCCGGCACTGGCCTGTTCCACGTCCGGGTTTTGGCGCAAGTAGGCCCACAGGTAGGTCAGTAGTTGAAGGGCATACTGCCGTTGGGGTGTGATGGCCGAGAACTCCAAGCTCGGAAGCCGCAGATCATCCTCCTTCGCCCTTCCGGTCTTCACATCAAGAATGGTCACCCTTCCGTTGCGCTCGTCGATCCGGTCACAACGTCCCTTCAGAACAACGCCGTTGGTGAGCGTGGCTCGTACCTCGCGTTCCACGGCCACCAGCCGTGTGGGCTCTTTCGCGCAGCGTTCCTCCTCGGCAGCGAGGTAGCGCTCCAGCGCCTTGGCGGCCATTCCGGTGCGCAGGCGGTGGTGGCCATGGTCCAGGGTGGACCGAGGTATCTCCCTGGCCAGCTCATCGGTCAACTGGCGCGCGACCTGTTCGCGTGCTTCGGCGATGAGCGCTGGCGTCAGATCATGGCCGATCATGGGGGTGAGCAAGGTTTGTAGCGCGCCGTGCACGGCATTGCCCAGCACGTTGCTCTGCAGCTGGCCCAGCGCAGGATCCTGCTCGTTGATCCTGGCGATGTATTTGAAATAGAAGTCGAGCGGGCAACGCAGCCAGGTGCCGAGCGCCGAAGGTGAAAGGCCATGTTCGCAGATCCCTTTCAGGGTGTGCATGATCCGTTCATCCTTTTCCACCTGCAAGGGTCGTGCGCTACGAACGTTGGTGCGAACGGCCACCTTGGACCTGGTCAAGGTGGTGGGCGAATGGCCGATCACCTCGTGTAGCCACTGGGCAACGAAACGAGACGGCTCTCCGGGTTCCTTGCCATCTCCTGTGATCATGGTCCAGACCACATGGTGCGGGTGTTGCATGGCCCGCTGGAAGTTGTACGCGCTGACCGCCGCCGCATCCGATGCCATCGGTAGGCCATGGTGTTTCCGGAGGTCGAATGGGATCCAGCTGGTCGCGGCATCGGTGCGGGGCAGTACCCCCTCGTTCACACCCACCACGATCGATCTTTCGTGGTCAAGGGTGCGGGTCTCCAAGGCACCCATCACTTGCAGTCCGTGCATGGCTTGTCCAAGAAGGTCCAAGCGCTCCTCGCGTAGCACCCTATCGCGGATGGCACGATAGAGTTGAAGGTCGGAGGTTCCGATACCGGCGCGCGCGAGCAACCTGTCCATGCGGTCCTGGACACGACCGGCGAGCAGCAGTTGTTCCTGTACCACGGGGTCCGCAGGAGCGGTGTGCGAAGCCCAGTCGTACAGCGCGGCGATGCCCAGCGCGATGTCCGAACCGGCCTGTGCGGCACGGAGGGCTTGCGTGATGGTGGCGGCATGTGCGGTGCGGCTGGAGTGAAGCAGCTCGGCGATGGCGTCGTGCGCGATGGTCTGCCGCACCTGGCTCCGCAATCCATCCAGGATCCTTTCCGTGGCACCTTCCTCGTGCACGAACGGATGGGCGAACAGAGCGATGCACCGATCCACGGCGATGCCATGGGCAGGAGCATGGAGCAACAGGTCGAGGTAGCACTCGGTGAGGGCGTGGATGGGGGTGCTCGTGAGCGGGATGCCCATGGTCACGTTCATTGGCCCGAGGTGTGCGGGCAGGCGCTCGAGGAAGGGGGTCAGCAGGTCTTCCTGGGCGAGCACCACGGAGGTGTTGGCACGATCCTCCGCACTGAGCTCGGTGAGGTACTGGGCCACGAAGGCGACCTGTGCCAGCGCATGTGGCGCTTCCACGAGTTGGATGTGCCGCGGATGCTTACGGATGCTTTCCTGTGGAGGAACCGCTCCGGCCCCCAGGGCGGCGATGGACCGGCGCAGGTAATGTCCGGCTTCCTGCCGTGGGTCATCGAGGTAGAACGGATCGGCATCCCAAGCCACCTCGGCCCTCCCCTGTTCTTGAAGGTTCTTGATGGTGGCGGTGGTGGCCGGGTCCAAGGCGTTCAGTCCTGCGAACCAGATGAATTCCCAGGGCAGGTCCACCTTCTGCTTGGTGCGTTCGGCGCTCACGCGTGCCACATAGCCCGAGGTGGCCAGGCATTCGTTGCGCATGCGGTCATGGAAGGCGTGGTGAAGGTCGCCGGTGGCCAGCCATGCGGTGTTCGCACGCTGCTGGGCGGGGCTCAGTTCGCCAAGTCTGAAGCTCCATTCCTCCAGTTCGTGATAGGCGCGGAGGTCTTTGTACAGGGTTTTAAGGTCGAGCAGGTGGGCATCCACCTCGCTCAGGTCGCGCAATGTTGCCGGAGCCCACTGCAAGAAGCGGTCGAGGCTGTCCGCTTCCGGGCCGAGCAGCGCTGCATAGGTCCGGTGCAAGAGGAAGAGCAGTTCCATGGTGTTCCCCTGCGGCAGACCGGCGGTACGCTCGAGGAACTGTCCCACACCAAGGATCTCGGGGCTCCACAATGGGCCTCCGTTCGCCTCGGACAGATACCTTCGCAGGTGCAGTCCGGCTCGTTTTCCGGGAAGCACCACGGCCACCTTGTCCAGCCGACCAGGGTGCCGTTGAAGCAGAACGTTGGCGAACCGTTGAAGGAAAGGAACTCTCACCGTGGCGGAAGATAGCGCAGGTGTCGCATTGGTACAGGAAGGCTTCCCGGTGTACCGCAGGTTGCATGGCGGAGCCCATCTCTATCGGATCACGGCCTCGGACCGGTTCGATGAGCTGCAGCGGATCGGTGGCCGGTGGGTCTTGCACCACGTGGCGGCCACCGCATATCCCGAATTGGTGCGCGTACATGAGATGCTTGCCGCCAGCGCGCCATACGAGGTCGCGGAAGAGGCTGAATGGACCAGGGCATGGTGTGCGGAGGGTAGGGTGCCATGACCCTGTTGAGCACCGGTCCTTGGGTCCTGCCGAGCGTATCCTGTTGGATGGAAGGGCCGAAGCGACTTTTCGCCCTACCTTTTCGTCCTAACAGGAAAATGGTGCGTGCCCTGCTGATCGGCTTCGCCATGCTGGTATCGACCCAGGCATGGAGCACACATGTGCTCGGTGGGGAGATGTACTACGATAAGCTGGCGGGGAATCAGTACCGGATCACCTTGAAGCTGTACCGCGATTGTGGCCCGGGGAATGCGAACAACACAGGGTTCGATGCCACGGCAACGATCGCCGTGTATGATGGGGCAGGTGCCTTCAACTCGGTGCATTCCCTGCCTTACCCGGGAGAGCATACCATGGAGGTGGAGCTGGAGAGCCCCTGCTTGCAGGCCCCTCCCACGATCTGTGCCACATGGGCGGAGTATGTGAAGGTGATCACGTTACCACCGAATGCTACCGGCTATGTGGTCAGCTATCAACGGTGCTGCCGTACACCCACCACGACGAACCTGGCCACGGGCATGCTACAGGGGCTCACCTGCACCGTGCGGGTCCCGCCGGCAGCGGATGGCCCCAACAGCAGCCCCCGGTTCGCGGCGTTGCCGGCCATCGCACTGTGCATGGGCCAGGATATGGTGGTGGACCATGCGGCCACGGATCCGGATGGCGATCAGCTCGTCTACGATCTTGTAACGCCGTACGCTGGTGGAACGGGGAACGATCCGATGCCCACGGCACCGGCACCGCCATATCCTTCGGTGGTGTGGGCACCGGGCTACAGCGGCGCGTATCCGATGGATGGTGCTCCAGGGCTGGCCATCGACCCTACCACCGGTGCGCTTACCGTGCACCCAACGCTGCTGGGCTCCTTCGCCGTGGCCGTGCGGGTGCAGGAGTTCCGCAATGGCCAGTTGTTGAGCGCGGTGATCCGCGACCTGCGTTTCGATGTGGTGGCGTGCGATGCGTTCATCTCGGCGGTCGTGGCCCCACAGCCACCGGAAGACCTATGCACCGGCACCACGGTGGTCATGGAGAATGGTAGCGTGAACGGAGCCACCTGGCATTGGGATTTCGGTGTGCCGGGTACCGATGCGGACACCTCATCGCTTCACGAACCCACCTGGACCTACGCGGATACAGGAACCTATGCGATCACCCTGATCGCGAACCCCGGATGGCCCTGTGCGGACACCAACGTGGTGTCCTTCGATGTCCATTACCCGCTCGATCCGCTCTTCATTCGCCCGCCCATCCTCTGTGTTGGTGCACCGGTGGACCTGGTGGTTGAAGGCCGGTTCACCTCGCATGCGACGGTGGCCTGGGCCTTCGGTGCAGAGGCGGATCCCACAGTGGGTACTGGCCATGCGGTCACCACGGCGTTCGGTGCACCCGGGGTGTACCCGGTGTCCGTGGTGGTGCAGGAGTTCGGCTGCGAAGCGGGCCATGTGGATACCGTCGTGGTCCATCCCGAGCTGACCTTGGAGGCCATGGTGGATCCCGAAGGTTGTGTGAACACCGAGTTCGACTTCATGGCCACGGCAACGGCTTGGACACCGATCACCTATCATTGGGATCTGGGCGATGGAAACACCTCCGCGGAAGCCGTGTTGCAGCATGTTTACACCGCGCCGGGAACGTACCCGGTAACGGTATCGGCCAGTACGGATAGCGGCTGCGTGGGCACCCGGACTTTCACCGTGCCGTCCGGGGTCCAGGTGTACCCCTTGCCCAGGGCGGGTTTCATGGTCGATCCGCAGGAGGTGTCCTTGTTGGATCCCGTGGTCCAGGTGAAGGATCAGGCCGAACAGGCGGTGACATGGGAGTATACCGTGGATGGAGAAGTGTTCTTGGCGCCTTCATTCACCTACGAGTTCAAGGATGCAGGCTGGTACGAGGTCACCCAGACGGTGGTGAGCGGAGCGAATTGCAGGTCTTCGGCCACACGCATGGTCTTTGTTTCCGATCATCTCTTCTATGCGCCAACGGTGTTCACCCCCGATGGTGATGGGTTGAATGATACATTCCTTCCGTTGGTGACCGGGGCGCGTCAATATGAGCTGGTGATCATGGACCGCTGGGGTGTTGAACGGTTCCGCACCACGGATCCCAAGGCCGCGTGGAATGGTGATGGCCTGCCGCAGGGGGTGTACACCTACCTTGTTCGCATCGGGGAATACGGCCCGATGCGCAAGGAGTACAGCGGGCATTTCTCGCTTCTACGTTGATGGTGCCCCGGTGTGGACCATGTCCACGTGCGGGATCCCATCCAGGTCATAGGCATCACTCGTGGTGCGGAAGCCGTGTCGTTCGTAGAATGCTTGCAGGTGCTGCTGCGCAGCGAGCGCACTGCGGGGGCTTCCGAATCGGTGTTGAAGGTGGACGAGCACGATCCGCAGGAGCTCATGACCGAGCCCCTGGCCCCGGTGGTCGGCGCGTACCACCACGCGCCCGATGTGCGGGACCTCGTCACCGGTCGGTGGAATGATCCGTGCATACGCCACAAGGCCCATGTCGGGCTTGCTGCCCAGCAAGTGAAGGGCGTCGAGGTCCAGGTCATCCACGTCGGGGTAGGGGCATCGCTGTTCTACGATGAACACGTTGGACCGCAGTGCGAACACCGCATGGATGTCCGCCGGGCGGAGCGCGTGGAACGGGGCCAAGGTCCACTCCATGGCCATCAGGTCACCGGTTGCGAACCACCGTCCATCAAGTACCAGATCAGCCCGGTCACCGGCGTTCCATCCATGGAACGGATCACGTCGAGATAGGTGCGGAGTTGTTGTGCATGTGTGCTGGCGCGTTGGCCGGTCTTGATCTCGAGCACATGTGTGCCATGGCTGTCGCGGAGCACCCGGTCGGGGCGAAGGCCATGTCCATCGGCGGTGATGATCGCGGCTTCGGACCGTACATCCGCGCCTGGGGCGAACCATTTGCACAGGGGCTCCGCACCGATCATCGCTGCAAGTCGCGGTTCCAGTGCTTGGGCTTCTTCAGTGTCCAGGGCACCGCGTGCCACGGCATTGGCCAGTGCGGCGGGCAGGTCGGCGGCAGTGGTGGTGGCGGCTATGATGGCATGCAGCGTGGTGCCACGATCGCGCTCGGCCCGTGCGTCCCGTGCGTCCTTGCCTTCGGTGCGTATGCTCCAAGGCACTCCGATCTCGGGCGTGGCCACATCGCGCAGGAGCCAGGCCTGGTCCGGCTCCTTGACCTCGCCCTGGGCAGCGGGCTCCATGGCGGTGAAGGTCAGGTCGGGTCTGGCGTCCACGAAGGCGGTCAGCGCTTTGGTGACGGTGTCGGTGGCGTGGGGTACGAAGACATGCAGTTGCTGACTGGCCCGTGTGAAGGCCACGTACAGGAGGTTGAGGGCGTCCAGTTCGCGGAGGCTGTGTTCCTCTATCAGTTCGGCCATGCCGAGTTCGCGGAGCACCGTGCTTTCCCGCACCAACGCCTGTTCCAGTTCGGGAACGGCATCGCCGGGCGCCATCCACAGCAGCTCGCTGTGTACGCGAGAAGATACCATGCGCGCATCTGGCACGATCACCACGGGGAATTCCAGGCCCTTGGACTTGTGAACGGTCATCACCTGTATGGCATTCGTTCCGTCCGCAGCAGCATTGCTCCGGTCACCACCTGTCCGGTCCCAGTGTTCGAGGAAGCCGATGATGTCCTGTGTGTTGGCCGTGCTCCAGGCGTGCGTTTCGTCCAGGAAGGTGAGGAGCGTGCTGTCCTCTCCGGGACACAAGCCGAAGCCACGGGCCAGCCCGTCCACGAAGGCCGTCAGCGAGGTCTTCAGCGTGGTGGCGCGGTGTTCGGTAAGGAGGGCCTTCAGCGCTCGGGTGGCCTCTGGCCTCCCCTTGGAGCCAAGGGGGATCGACCAGCCGATGGGTGTGTTCGCATCGGTGGTGTTCGAAAGGATGGCATGCCATTGAAGGGCCCGTGCGGCACTGATGTCATCACCTTGTACCAGATGCCGAAGGCATTCCACGAGTAATTGTACGGCGGGGTCGGCGGCCAGCTGAAGTCCATCGGGTGACAGGACCGGGAAGCCATGTTCAAGAAGGTGTTCGGCGATGAGGCGACCCGTGCGTTTGGATCGCACCAACACGGCCACATCGCCGGGTGCGTATCCGTTCGCCAGTGCTTCCTTTAGCGTGGATAACGCATGGTGTGCGATGGCGTTCTGCAGTTCCGCTCCGGAGTTCTTCTCCTTGTCCAGGGTGATGCGTACGGTGCCCAGGTCGTTCCGCCAATGCTGCTGTTCCTGGGCGTGGTACACCTTCTGCAAGGCCGGTGAAAGCACGCTTGGGAGTTCGTTGAAGAGCGCGTTGTTGAACGCGATCACACGTTGTGCGGAGCGTCGGTTGTGTGCGAGCGGTTCGCCTTCCACATAGGTGCGTCGCAGGGTCGCTTCGCGTTGCACCTGGGCGTCGTCGGTCCGGTCCAGTCCGAAGAGTGATGGAAGCTCCACGAAGAGGCGTACTTCGCCGTTGCGCCAGCGGTAGATGGCTTGCTTCCCATCGCCAACGAGCAACACACTGCCTCCGGTGGACAGGGCGTTCTCGAGGAGCGGGAGCAAGGCGTTCCACTGGAGCAGGGAGGTGTCCTGGAACTCGTCGATCAGGAAATGGCGGTAGCGTTCACCGAGGCGCTCATAGATGAAGGGGACCGGTTCGTTCTTCACCACCTCGGCCACACGGCGGGTGAGGTCGCTGAAGAAGGCCACGCCATCCTCGTTCTTCAGTTCTTCCAACGAGGTGTCGAGGCTGTGCAGGGCGTATGTGGGGAGCAGTTCACGAGCCACCGAACGTTGGACCTGGTATGTTCTCAGCCCCTCTTCGCACAGGCTTTCCGATGCGTTGAAGAGCGCGGTGGCACGCGCAGCCAAGCCCTGCAGTACAGCGATGGTGTCTGCGGTGGCCTTGGCGGAGTTCCATTTCCCCTTTTCGATGGGGGCACGGGTATGGGGACCTGCGGATGGCCATTCGCCGGAGAAGTCCGCCAGCTTTCGGAAGTACCCGACGATGGCACCACTGTTGGCTACGTCCTCCTTGCGGATGCCAGCACGTTCGAAGAGGTCCACGGCTTCCCGTCCGATGGCCCGTGCTTTGTCGCGGAACTCCTTGGTCTCCTTGTTCAGGCGCTCCATCAACGCGGTCATGTCCTGTAGGGACCACTCGCGCAGTTCCATCAATGGACCGATGGACCGTTCATTGAGCAGTTCTCGGCTCAGGTCCATCAGCGGCTTGGTGGGGTCCCATGGGCGTTCTTCGAGCAGGAGTTGGGAACAGGCCTGGGTCAGGAGCTCGGTGATGTGCGCATCGTCCCCGGCGCGGTCGATCAAGGTGTTCACCGCCTCCTGCCGGTAGTGGTCCTGTTCGGTGGTCATGCGCAGGTCCTGGTCCATGCGCAGGTCCCGCGCAAAGGGCTTCACCACGCGGCGCGTGAAGGCATCGATGGTGCTGATGGCCACATCTTCCCAATGGTGCAGCATGTGGCTGAGCACCACGCTCGCCCGGCGACCGAGCTCTTTGTCGTCGATGCCGGCTTGTTGTTTGAGCTGCTCGGCCACATCGGCCAGGGCACCGTCATAGGCCCCGTTTTTCGCCAGGCCTTCCAGGTAACCGATCACGCGCCCCTTCATCTCGGCGGCGGCCTTGTTGGTGAAGGTGAGCGCCAGCACGTGGCGGTAGGCCCCGTGGTCGCTGGTGCCTAAGCAATGGGTCAGGTAGTGCTTCACCAGGGCATGGGTCTTGCCTGCACCAGCCGAACTATGAAGTACGCGGAACATCGTAGGAGGGCAAGATAGCTTTGCTATTCCGGTCATGGATCGGGTGATGAACATCACTGCCACCCCCTGCGCAATGCCCTAACTTTGTATGATGCCGGTCAACCCGGAGCCAGTTAAAGCATACGTATGATGTCCACCCTCAGCAGGACCGTCCTCGCGCTCATCCTTCCGCTCGTCCTGGTCACCTGTCGTCCGGACGACACCGTGGAGCCTGATCCTGTACCCACGCCCACCACCGGGAGTTTGAAGCTGATCATCAAACCTACATGGAATGGCGTACCGTTCGCGCTTCACCAGACGTATGAGAACGTGAGCGGCTATCGGGTGAAGGTGGAGATGCTGAAGTTCTATCTGGGTAACGTGCAGCTGGTGAACGGCTCAGGGGCCACCACGGTGAAGGATGTGGAGTTGTTCGATATGCTGCATGGCGGCGATACCGCGGTGTGGAGCGGGTTGCCTACGGGAACATGGTCTGGTCTGGGTATGGGCCTTGGCGTGCCACAAGCGTTGAACGACGTGGATCCGATCAACTACGCCTCGGGCCACCCGCTGAGCCTGTCGCATGGGACGTATTGGAGTTGGGGGTCCGGCTATCGTTTCGTGATGTTCGATGGGAAGTACGATACCACCAGCACGGGTACAGGACCTGTGCTACAGCCCTTCTCCATGCACACCGGCATGAACGTGTGCTATCGTGTGTTCGACCTGCCCCTGGCCTCATCGCTTTCGATCACGGCAGGCGGCACCAGCGAACTGGTGCTGGAGCTCGCGGTGGATCGTTTCTTCCACTCGGCCTCGGACACACTTGACCTTGCCGTGGAGAACGCATCGCATGGCAGTGATCCCGCTCATACGCTGGCGTTGAAGCTCACGGAGAACATCGTGCATAGCTTCATTCCGGAGTGAAGAGGACCTGTGCATACCTGCTGTTGGGCATGGCATTGCTGGCCTGCCGCAAGGATCCAGGCCTAACGGTCGGCGAGCACGATACGCCCTATGTGTGGGCACTGCCCCCCGGAGCTCCGATGCCCGAGGTCCCTTCGGAGTACCCCATGACGCAGGCATCCGTTACGCTCGGCAAGGCCCTCTTCTTCGATGCTCGTCTGTCGCGCGATGGCACGGTGTCCTGTGCGAGTTGCCACCGGCCTGCTCATGCGTTCAGTGATACGCTGTCCGTGAGCGAGGGGGTCGATGGCCGTGTGGGCATGCGCAATGCACCCACCTTGGCGAATGTGGCCTATCACCCGGCCTTGTTCCGCGATGGTGGCGTGCCCACCCTGGAGGCCCAGGTGATCGCGCCGGTCCAGGAACCCACCGAAATGGATCACACGTTGCAAGGTGCTGCGGAGCGCCTGGCCGGTTCGGTGGAGCTTCACCACTTGAGCCAGCTGGCCTATGGTCGGGCGTTGGATCCATACGTGATCACCCGGTCCATCGCCGCCTACGAGCGCACCTTGATCAGCGGCTGGTCGCGGTTCGATCGGTTCTACTATCAGGGCGATGTCCACGCCTTGACCGAGGAGGAGTTGAGAGGCTGGCAGCTGTTCAGCGGCCCGGTGCTGAACTGCACGGCCTGCCATGGTGGCTTCGACTTGAGCGACCACAGCTACCAGAACATCGGGCAGTACCTGGAGTATACCGATGTGGGTCGTGCCAGGATCAGCCTCGATCCGGACGATGTGGGGAAGTTCAAGGTGCCCACCCTGCGGAATGTGGCGCTCACCGCGCCGTACATGCACGATGGCGCCATGGCCACCCTCGAGGAGGTGGTGGATCATTTCGCATCCGGTGGGCTGCCTCACTTGAACCGAAGCCCGCTGATGTCGAGCTTTACACTTACGGATCAACAGCGTACGGACCTGGTCTCCTTCCTCCATGCGCTCACCGACGAACGCTCTCTCGACCAATTGCCATGAAGATCGGAACCCATTCGTTAATCGTGCTGTCCATCATCGTTGTTTCAGTGGGCTGCAAGCGTGATGATGGTCCGCCGCCTGCACCGACACCGGTTCCGCCTACGCCTGCCACACCGGCGTTCGTGCCGGTTCCAGCGAACTTCCCGCCGATGCCCATCCCTGCGGACAATCCGTTCACCGTGGAGGGTATTGCGCTGGGGCGCTTCCTGTTCTACGAGGAGCTGTTGTCCGGGAATAACACCATGTCCTGTGCATCGTGCCATGCGCCAGCGGCAGCCTTCACGGACAATGGGAATCGGGTGAGCACGGGCATCGATGGGTTCCAAGGGACACGTAATTCCATGGCCTTGGCGAACTTGGCATGGGATACCCGGTATTTCTGGGATGGACGCGTGCTCACGCTGGAGGAACAGGTGTTACGCCCCGTGCGTGATCCGATCGAGATGCATGAGACCTGGCCGCAAGCGATGGCCAAGTTGCAAGCCCATGATGCGTATCCGGACCTCTTTCTGGGTGCGTTCGGCACCAGTACGATCGATTCCCTGCTGGTGGCGAAGGCCATCGCACAGTTCATGCGCACCATGATCAGTGGGAACGCTCCGTTCGACAAGTATCAGCGGGGAGAAGGCTTGCTGTCGTTCGAGGCCACCATGGGCCTGACCCTCTGGGATATGGAAGGGGGCTATCCGCCTGCGGTGCCCTTAGGCCAGGGCGGATTCGATTGTTTCCATTGTCACCCGTTCGCGGGAGGGCGTTTCACGGACGGAGCGCTGCACAACAACGGCCTGGATAGCGTGTTCACGGACCTGGGTGCGGGCGGTATCACGGGTTTGGCGCAGGATATGGGCATGTTCAAGACACCGACGTTGCGCAACATAGCACTGACCGCGCCCTACATGCACGATGGACGTTTCGCCACGCTCGAGGAGGTGGTGGAACACTACAACTCAGGAGGGCACGCATCGGCCACCGTTGATCCGAACATGAAGTACACGGCGGGTGGCCTTCAGCTTACCCCGGAGAAGAAGCAATACCTGCTGGCTTTCCTGAACTCGCTGACGGACATGGATTTCGTGAACAACACGGCGTTCAGCGATCCGGGCGAACCATAGGCTCAGGCCGCTTCCGCATCGCTCAGGGCAGGAGGGGTCCACGTGTAGCACTGCATGCGGTCCTCGAACACCGTTGGTTTGAACAGGCTGTGCCCCAACAGCATGCGGGCACATTCCTGCACGCCTTCGGTGATGCTCGGATGAGGGTGGACCAGTTCGGAGAGTTCACGGATGGGTGTTCCCGAGCGGATCATCAGGGCCACGGCTTGGATCGCGCTGGAGGCATGTTCCCCCACCGCGCGCATGCCGAGCACGCGCATTTCCGCATCATTGGTCACAAGTACTTTGAAGAATCCCTGGGTGCGCCGCATGGCGATGGCACGTGCCAGGCATGAATAGTCGATCCGGGCCATGCGGTAGGCGATACCGCGTTTCTGGCAGTCTTGCTCGTTCGATCCCACCCCTGCCACTTCGGGGTCAAGGAACATGATCGTGCTGACATTGTCGTAGCTGAGCGGTTCCGTCTTTTCCGCCCAGATCCGCTCCACGGCATGCCGGCCTTCCATCTCGCCCAGGTTCACCAGCATATTGGTACCCGTGGCATCACCCACCACATGGATGTGAGGTAGGGCGGTGCGTGTGTCGGAAGCATGGATCGAACCTGTTCTGGAGTCCGGCTGGAGTCCCGTTCGTTCCAGCCCGAGGCCCTCGAGGTTCGGTGTGCGACCAACGGAGAGCAAGGCCTTTTCCACGCGAACGGTCTCATGGCGCCCATCGGCGTAGGAGAGCTCATAGCGAACAGCTCCCTGCTCCACCGCGATATGTTCGAGTTTCGCCGCCCGATGGATGATCACCCCTTTTCGTTCGAGGTTCCGTGCAACGAGCTCTGAGACATCGGCATCTTCGAAAGGGAGGATGCGGTCGGCACGATCGATCAGGTGTACCTGTGTAGCCCCGAGATTGGAGAAGATGGTGGCGAACTCACAACCGATGACCCCGGCGCCGATGATGACGATGCTGCGTGGGAGTTCCTCGATGCCGAAGATGCCGTCGCTGGTGTAGATGTGCTGTTCATCCACGGGGATCTCGGCGACGGTGCGGGGCCTGCTTCCAGTGGCCACGATGAAGTGGTCGGCCTGGATGTCCGTGCTGTAGCCGGGGCGTTCGATGCGTACCGTATGTGGGCTGAGGAACCGACCGCTGCCGCGTTCATGCCGGAACAGCAAGGGGCCCACCTTGTTGTTGGCGAGCATCTGCATGTGGCAGGCGTAGAGGTATTTGCGTTCGAAGATGGCCTCGTTCATCGCTTTGCCCACTTCTTCCCAGCTCAGGCTGAATGGTTCACGGCCTCGGGTGCGCATGAGCGCGTTGGTGCTGGATACACGGTTCGCCACCTCCCAGAGGGTCTTGGATGCGAGTGCGCCATTGAAGATGCCCGTGCCACCGATGCGGTCACGCTCGATCAGAAGGGTGCGTTTCCCCAGGTCGATGGCGCGCATGGCTGCCGCGTATCCGGCGGGTCCGCCACCGATCACACAAAGGTCGAAGTGTTCCATACGGTCGGAATTTTCAACGGAAGCCCGGGTAGGGGGGCATTGCGCCGTTCATACGGCCTTCGGTCCCCAGGGTTGCCGTGGAGGTGCGGTATGAATGGGGGTAACCCGATCACGGGGCGGTCCGTATGAGGGCGTGTGGGATACCCAACGCTCCTGAGGTTCCGCAAGGCGGTGACATCGCTGGTGGCGGCTATCATGGCCTCCGCCGCATGGGGGCAGTGTCCACTCCTGTTCGATTATTATGGAACCCCCTCGGCCACGCCGATGTGGTACAGTTGCTCTGGCACCAATTACGCCCTGCTCATCGCATCGCCACAGGCTGTTGGCAGCTTCACGATCGATTGGGGTGATGGGAGCCCGATCCACACTGGCGCCTCGCTCGTGGCCCCGCAGACGGTGAGCCACGTGTATGCATCGGCCGTGGCCGAGTACACCGTGGTCTTCACCGAGATCGCCACGGGTTGTACGGTCACCGGCACCTTGGTGATGGAGGAGAGCACGAGCGCATCGATCCAGATCCCGGTGGGTGGGTTGACCCAGGTGTGCGCCCCGGAGGCGGTGCTCTTCACCAACAGCAGCACCAATGTCTCGCCCAATACCACCTTCACATGGGACTTCGGCGATGGGTCGCCCTTGCTCACCTTCGACCATACCAACTGGGGGCAGACCATATCGCACACCTACCAGCAGGGTACGGTGAACTGCGAGACCACCGTGCGCCTTACGGCCGAGAACACCTGCAACACGCTCCAGGGCGGCTCCAGCTTCGCCACCTTCAACCCGATCCGGATCTGGGATATCGATGATGCCAGCATCGCGCCGAGCGCAACGCTTCTCTGCTGGCCCGACCGTACGGTGACCTTCGCCAATACCACCGACCGGAACTGTTTCAATCAAGGGAACATCTACCAACGCTACGAGTACTGGAACTTCGGTGACTACTGGGGGGCGGGTCATGATAGCATCATCAATTGGACCCCGTGGCCGCCCACCTTTCCGCGCACGATCCAGTACCCCGGTATCGGTAGTTACCAAGTGATGCTGTTGGACAGCAATTACTGTGGTATCGATACGGCGTATGTGACCATCAATATCGTTCCGCCTCCTTCGGTTTCATTGACCGCCACCCCGGACCCGGTATGTGCCGGCGAAACAGTGTACTTCAATGAGACCACCACGGGTGGTGCGAACTATTTCCAATGGGACTTCGGCACGGGTAGTGGATTCCAATGGACGGGGGCGGGCGATCAGGCCCAGACGTACAATGCCGCAGGTACGTATACCGTGCTGTACGCCGCCAGCATCCAGGGGGCCACCGCGGGCTGTGCCGATACCGCATCGGTGGTGGTGAATGTACTTCCCAGCCCTACAGCGGCATTCGTCGTGGACAACGATGCGGCATGCAACGATCTCACGGTGGCCTTCACCAACCAAAGCGTGAACGGGGTCACCTATCAATGGGATCTCGGCGATGGCACCACCAGTACCGATCAGGATCCACCGCCGCACTACTACGGTGCCCCTGGTGCGTACACCATCACCTTGCGGGTATTGAACGGGCAGGGCTGCGCGGACATCGCCACCAGGGTAGTGCATGTGTATGAACCGCCGCAGGTGCAGATCGGTGCGCAGAACGTGTGCGAGGGTGTGGCGGCGCAGTTCGCGGACCTCACGGTGACCGAGCCTGGGAACCCGATCACCGGCTGGGCTTGGGACTTCGGCGATGGTAACACCTCTGCCGTGCAAGCTCCGGATCACCTGTACGCCACACCGGCGGGGTACGTGGTCTCCCTGGTGGTGACCACACCCTACTGCAGCGGAACGGGGACTTTGCCCGTGGTGGTGGAACCCAGGCCCCAAGCTGCGTTCGTGCCCGATGATGTGCTGGGATGTTCCCCGCACACGGTGAATTTCTCCAACACGAGCGTGGGTGGTGTCAATGCCATTTGGACGTTCGGGGATGGGGGCGCTTCCAACGATCATGCCCCGACCCACACCTACCTCAACCTGGGAACAACGGATACTGTGTACACCGTGCAGTTGGTCATGACGTCGGCCTTCGGATGCGCGGATACGACCACCTCGCAGGTCACGGTGGCGCCGGGGGTGCAGGCGATGTTCGCGCACAATGCAACACCGGGCTGTGCGCCCTTGGCCGTGGACTTCACCAATACCAGCACGGGCGCCGATGCCTATGCCTGGGACTTCGGCGATGGCACCACGAGCACGGCCATGTCGCCATCGCACGTGTTCGTGAACACCAGTCTCTTCCTGGCCACCTATCAGGTCCGATTGATCGCGACTTCCAACGCGGGATGTGCCGACACCCTGGTGCAACAGATCATGGCATACCCCACGCCGGACTTCACTTTCGTGGCACAGCCGGACAGTGGATGTAGCCCGCATACAGTGACGTTCCCTGCCGTGGTGGGAGCGGTTGCCTATCAATGGGATTTCGGTGATGGATCCATCGGAAGTGGCCCTTCGCCAGTGCACATTTACTTCAATACGACCGAAGCTGACGTGGTGTATCCGATCACCCTCGTCGGGACCAATGCCTTCGGATGTACGGACACCACCTATGATCAGGTGACGGTGTTCCCCTTGCCAACGGCCCAGTTCACGTTGGCCCCGGTCAGCGGTTGCCATCCCTTGGTAGCCACGCTGACGAACACATCCACAGGGGGCGACCACATGCACTGGAACTATGGCGATGGCATCAGTGGCGACACCGCGGCTTTCCAACACACCCATACCTGGTACAACTACGCGGGACCTGGATCCGTGACCTACCCGGTGAACTTGTCGGTGACCACGGACCATGGTTGTGTCGCTACTGCGAGCACGCAGCTGCAGGTGTTCCCGGCGGTGACGGCCGCTTTCGTCTCGGACACTTCAGGTTGTGCGCCGCTGCCGGTCGCGTTCACCAACGTGAGCAGCGGGGCGGGTACGTACACCTGGGACTTCGGTGATGGCCAGTCCTCCACGGCCACGGCGCCAACGCATACGTACATGAACCAAGGCTTGTCCGATGGGTCGTTCGATGTGACCATGGTGGCCACTTCGCCCTACGGCTGTTCCGATACCGCGGTGGCCACGATCCACGTGCATCCACAACCGATCGCCCAGTTCGTCCCGGGTGTGCAGGCAGGATGCCAGCCGTTGACCGTGACGTTCCAGGACCTGAGCCTCGGTGCATCCACCTTGGATTGGGTCTTCGGTGATGGCACCAGTACCAGTGCGGGTCCGGGGAACACGGCGCATACCTATACGAACACCACAGGAGCTCCCGTGGTCATGGATCCGCTGCTCATCGCCACATCGGATCACGGTTGCACGGACACCGCCTCCACACAGATACAGGTCTATCCGGCCATCGAAGCGGCCTTTGTGGTGGATAGCGTCGTTTGCTCGCCCTTCGCTGTGGATCTGGAGAACCTGAGCATCGGTGCAGCGGCCTACCAGTGGGACATGGGCGATGGGACCATCCTTGTTGGGAATGAGCCACCATACACCTATGTGAACAACACCACGGCGGACATGCTCCGGACGATCACGCTCACCGCAACGTCGGCGTTCGGATGCACCAGCGCGGTCTCACACACGGTCATCATCGCACCAGTGCCCTCGGCGGCGTTCCAGGCCACGCCGAACATGCAGCAGTTCCCGGCGGCCGATGTCCTGGTGCTCAACAATAGCTCGCCGGGCACTTGGTCCCATGCGTGGTCGTACGGCGATGGCGAGGTGTCCACAGTGGCTGCACCGGGAACGCACACCTACAGCACCTGGGGTACGTACACCATCACGTTGGTGGTGAGTGGTTCCCATTGTGCGGATACGGCGACCCAGGTGGTCACCATCACCCCGCCACTGCCAACGGCAAGCTTCCTGGGTCAAGGCCGTGGTTGCGCCCCCCTTTCCGTAAGCTTCACCAATACGAGCCTGCAGGGGGTGAGCTACCACTGGAACTTCGGCGATGGCGGCACCAGTACCGCGGATAACCCCACCTACATCTTCAACGTACCAGGGACCTACACGGTGACCTTGGTGGCCACTGGGATAGGCGGGATGACGAATACGTTCACCAAAGTGGATTCCGTGGTGGTGCATCCGCGTGCCATGGCCTTCTTCACCTTACAGCCGACGGAAGTGGTCGTTCCATCGCAACCGGTGTTCACCTATAACCTGTCCGCCAATGCGACCACCTATACCTGGGATTTCGGTGATGGCACCACCTCCGCTGAGTTGAACCCGGTGCACTATTACCAGGGGGCAGGGACCTACGACGTGAGCTTGATCGCGAACAATGCATGGAACTGCCCGGATACCTTCCTGATCGAGGAGTTGGTCACGGCCACGGCCGCTGGTGAGATCCAGTTCCCGAACGCGTTCACCCCGAACAGCACGGGGCCGAACGATGGGATCTACGATCCCCGGAGTTTCACGAACGACCATTTCTTCCCCCTGTATCAAGGGGTGGAGGATTACAAGCTGGAGGTCTTCAACCGTTGGGGCGAACTGTTGTTCGTGACCGAGGATGTGAAGGTCGGTTGGGATGGCTACTACCGAGGCCAGCCCGCCAAGCAGGATGTCTATGTCTGGAAAGCCTACGCCAAGTTCAGCGACGGTCGCGAGACCACGATGAAAGGCGATGTCACACTACTCCGTTGAGATCATGAATCGATCCTACACCACTGCCTTCGTGTTGTTCCTGTGCTCTTGTGCCATGGCGCAGAAGGGCTACAAGAAAGTGCACTATCAAATGCTCGATGAGGCTAAGATGTTGCTGGCCTCGGAGGACCATGAGGAAGCTGCGAAGCTTTATAAGCGACTGTTGCCGGTCGATCCACTCTTCACCGAGGTCCAACATGATCTGGGTGTCTGTTATGCCAATATCCCTGGCAAGAAGGATCGGGCTGTGGAGTATTTCGAGCGTGGTGTGGAGGGGGGGTATACCGAATCCTTCTTCGAACTGGCGGTGGCTCGTCATCGCCAGCAGCGTTTCGAAGAGGCGTTGAGCCTTCTTGATCGCTATGTGCAGAAGAGCGGACGAATGGTGGAGGATGCGGAGGTCGAGCGGCGGCGAAGGATGATCCACACAGCGCAAGAGCGTATCGGTGCACCGGTCGAACTGGAGATCCGGAACATGGGTGCCATGGTGAATTCGCCCGCGCATGACTACTGCCCGTTGGTCACTGCGGATGGGAATACGATGTATTTCACCTCACGACGCGAAGGCACCACCGGGAACATGAAGGATCCGTACGGGCAGTGGTTCGAGGATATCTACATGGCCAGACGGATCGACGAAGTGTGGACCAACGCGGTGAACGCAGGGGCTCCGCTGAACACCTTGGTGCATGATGCGACCGTCGGCCTCAGCCCGGACGGTAGCTCGATGATCGTGTACCGCACCCAGCAGAACTTGGTGAGCGGCGACCTGTACGAAGCACGGATGCATGCCAGGAAATGGCAACAGCCCGAGTTGATGACCGCTCGGATCAACTCCGAGCATCATGAACCCAGTGCCAGCATCGCCCCAGGATCCCAGGAGATCTATTTCACCAGCGACAGACCCGGTGGCTTTGGTGGCCGCGACCTGTACCGCATTCGGAGGCTTCCGAGCGGTGAATGGAGCCTGCCGTTGAACCTCGGCCCCACCGTGAATACGCCGTATGATGAGGATGCACCGTTCATGCACAGCGACGGGACCACCTTGTTCTTCTCGTCCAATGGCCATGGGACCATGGGGGGGTACGACATCTTCAAGACCGTGCTCACCGATGCCGATATGAACGGCTGGTCGGAACCGGAGAACATGGGTTACCCGCTGAACACGGTGAACGACGACATCTATTTCAGTCTAAGCGAGGATGGTCGGACCGGTTACTTCAGCAGTGAACGATCGGAAGGGATGGGGATGCAGGACATCTACCAGGTCACGTTCCCCAACACTCAGCTGGACCATATGGTCGTGCATGGTGTGGTGGCCGATGCGAGCGATGAGCCCATCAAGGCGCGCATCATACTTACGGACAGCTCGGGAGAAGAGATCGTCGGTATCTACAACTCGAACGAGCGCACAGGCCGTTTCCTGATGATCCTGAAGCCACAGCAGGAGTACCAGATGAGTGTGGAGGCTGCTGGATTCACGGCCCTGTCGAGCGTGGTGAAGGCGGTGGCACAAGATGGTTCGCGGGAGATGAGCCTGGACATCACCATGCAACCGGTACACGATGTCCATGGTTTGACACGGAATGAGAAGTAGGGGCGTAGCATCCGTCTTGCTGGGTTGGGCGTTGTTGTCGCGGGTCGCCGCACAGGACGCTCAGCTCACGCAATTCTATGCGACACCCACCTATGTGAATCCTGCTTTCGCGGGGACAGGATTGCAGACGCGGTTCGGTCTCGTGGCCCGTGATCAATGGCCCGCGATCCCAGGTGCCTTCATGACCGCCAACTTCGCGGTGGACCACAATCTGAGCGGCCTGAACAGTGGTCTTGGACTGATGGTGCACCATGACCGTGCAGGCACCGGAGCATTGCGGTACACCAGCATCACCGGGCAGTACGCCTATGAGTTCCAGTTGAAGCGTAAGGTGTTCCTGCGGCCTGCACTACAGTTGGGTTGGGTGCAGCATGCCGTGGACTATTCCCGGCTTGTGTTCGGTGATCAACTGGCAAGGGGCGGTACGGTGGGTACCTACGAGAACATGGATGGAACGAACGTCGGCTATGCGGATATCGGATCGGGCCTTCTGTTCTTCACGCCCAAGCTCTGGCTGGGTGCTGCACTGCATCACATGAACAGGCCGAACCAATCATTGCTCCTTAACGAGGCACGCGTTCCGATGAAGTTCAGCATGCATGGCGGTTATCGGGTGACCGTACGTACCCCCGTGGTGCGGAAGAACCCACAAAGCTTCGTCTTCGCCTTCAACTACAAGGCCCAACAGAAGTACGATCAGTTGGATCTCGGCATGTACTTCGAGCGGGAACCGGTGTTCTTCGGCCTGTGGTACCGTGGTCTGCCTTTGTTCAAGCGTTATGCCCCAGGGTATGCGAACAACGATGCGGTGGCCATCCTGGTCGGCACGATCATCGAGGACATGCGGATCGGGTATAGCTATGATGTGACGGTCTCGCGCTTGGCCGCGCATTCCGGCGGTGCCCACGAGCTCACCATTGGATACGAGATCGTATCCAGGCATAGGAAGCGGGCCGCGAGCAAACGGCGGATCGTGCCTTGTGCGAAGTTCTGAGGGGTGCGGTTGGCTGCGGATCACCCGTTGCCGGATCGCACTCAAGACCGCTCGCTCAACTCCAACCAGCGATCGGTCATGCGGTCAAGGTCCTTGATGGCCCGTTCCAATTCGATGGAATGCTCCATCATCTTGTGGTGGTCCGTGCCGCCGGCGGCCATGATGATCAGAAGTTCCTCCTTTCGCGCTTCAAGCAGCGGCATCTCCTTGTCTATTCGCTGCAGCTCCAGCCGTTCCGCATAGGTGAGTTTCTTCTTCGCCCCGGTCGCCGTTGGATCCACGGCTGCCACTGTCGGGTCCGTGGGGCTGTCGCTGGTGGTACGGGATGCGGATGTCTTGGTAGGTCGCGCTCGCTCGGCCTCCTCTTTCTGCTTCTCGCGAAGTTCGGTATACGATCCCACCCATTCCTTGATCTTCCCCTGGCCCTCGAACACCAGTAGTTTGGTGCAGAGCTTGTCCATGAAGAAGCGATCGTGGCTCACGATCAACAAGCACACGTCCAGGTCGACCAGGAATTGCTCCAGCGCGTTCAGGGTGGGGATGTCCAGGTCGTTCGTAGGCTCGTCGAGGATGAGGACGTTGGGGTTCTTCATCAATACGGTGCACAGGTGCAGTCGCCGCTTCTCCCCGCCGCTCAACGTGCTCACGTATTGATACTGTTTCTCCTTGTCGAAGAGGAAACGTTCAAGCAAGGCCGATGCTGTGAGCGTACGCCCCTTGTTCAGGGGGATTATCTCGGCGATGTCGCGCACCACCTCGATGATCCGCTTGTCCTCGCCCTGTTGCAGACCGAGTTGGTCGAAGGTGCCCAGGATCACCGTGTCCCCGATGCTCACGGTGCCTTGGTCTGGTTTCAAGCGGCCCACGAGCAGGTCGATGAAGGTGCTCTTGCCGATGCCGTTCGGTCCAACGATGCCGATGCGGTCGCCGCGTTTGAGGGAGTAGCTGAAGTGCGCTACGATGGGCTCGTAGCTCTCCGGTGCCTCGGGCGAACCGAACGCCTTGGTGAGGTTGCGCGCCTCGATCACCTTGCCGCCGAGCCGTTCGGTCTTCACCTCGATGCGCACATCGTCGCGATCGAACTTCCGGGTGGCCTGGGCCTTGATCTCCTCGAACTTGTCCAGCCTGCTTTTGCTCTTGGTGCCTCGCGCACGCGGCATCTTGCGCACCCATTCCAATTCGCTCCGCATCAGGCCGCGCAGGTGCTGTTGCGTGGCGTCGCGCACCTCATCGAGTTGCGCCTTCTTCTCCACGTAATAGCTGTAGTTGCCCTTGAACCGGGTGAACTCCCCGAACTCCATCTCGATGATCTCGTCGCACACGTTGTCCAGGAAGTACCGGTCGTGCGTGACCAGCAACAAGGTCATGTTCGGCGTGTTCAGCTCCTCCTCCAGCTGCTCGATCATATTCAGGTCGAGGTGGTTGGTGGGCTCGTCGAGGATGAGGACATCGGGTTTGTTGATGAGCACCTTGGCCATGGCCAGGCGCTTCTGCTGCCCGCCACTGAGGGTGTTCACGGGTTGCTCCATGTCGCGCAGGCCGAAGCGGAAGAGCAGGCTTTTCACCCGTGCTTCGTGGTCCCACGCGTTCAGCTCGGTCATCCGGTCCACGGCCTGCTGCATGGTACGGTCGTCCACCTGTCGGGCCACGGCGTGTTCATAGGCGCGGATCGCATTGGTCACGGGTTCGTCCTGGTCCAGCATCTCATCCACCATGGAGTGGGTGCCGGTCATGGACACGTTCTGGTCCAGGTAACCGATACGCAGCCCCTTGTTGAAGGTGATGGTGCCTTCGTCGGGTGATTCCACGCCGGCGATGCATTTCAATAGGGTGCTCTTGCCGGTGCCGTTGCGGGCCACGATGGCGGTCTTCTGGCCCTTTTCGAGGCCGAAGGAGATGTCTTTGAAGAGTTGGCGGGGGCCGTAGCGCTTGGAGACGCGCTCAACGGAGAGGCAGTTCATCGGGTTGGCGAAGGTAGGGAACCGTAGCGGCCGAGTCGTGCGGGAACGGGTGTGGGCGGTGGCCCCTCCGTTGTGGTCCGTTGACGGCGGTGGATCGGGATGGTTGATCCCCCGTGGAGGTGTGGAGCATTGGGCAGGAGCGGGTTGATCTCGCATGGGATGTTCCATTGATCACCGTCGTATGGCCCGAGGACGGCGTATTTTGCGGTCATGCGATGGTGGTTCCCCTATTCGTTCCTGGTTTTCGCCTGGATCATGGGCTGCTCGGCGGCACGGGAGGTGGGTGCGGTGAGCGAGCGCACCACGGTCTATGTGGTTCGGCATGCGGAGAAGGCGTCGAACGATCTCGATGCACCGCTATCACCATCGGGGGTGGTGCGTGCCGATGCGCTGGCCGAACGGCTTTCCGATGCCGGCGTACAGCGGGTCTATGCCTCGGAGGTGCAACGCACCCAGCGCACGGTAGCGCCACTGGCCGAGCGGAACGGCTTGTCCGTGGAAGTGGTGCCCGCCTTGGCCATCGATGATCTGGTAGGAAGGATCCTGCGCGAGGATAGAGGCCGTGTCGTGTTGGTGGCCGGTCATGACCATACGGTTCCGGCCATCGTGCAGAAGTTATCGGGTCAGGCGGTGGAGGCCATACCGGCGCAGGTGTTCGACAGGCTGTACAAGGTGGTGATCACGGCGGATGGGACGGCGGAAGTCACCGTTTCGCAGTACGGTGCGATCACGCCATGAGGCGATCAGGTCGGCTTCTGCTCTTTCAATAGCGTGCCGATATCCCGGATCAAGCGGTCCACATCCGTTGGCGAAGTGCCGTCGTAGAAGCCACGTATCCGACGTAGCGGATCCACGAGAACGAAGTTCTCGGTGTGAACGAAGTCGTCCGGGCCACCATCGCCTTCGTCCATGGCGGCGAAATAGCTCTGGCGGGCCAGCATGTAGATCTGCTTGCGGTCTCCGGTGAGGAAACGCCAACGCTTCGGGTCTGCGCGGTGCAGTTCGGCGTAGGTGGCGAGCACGGGAACGGAGTCCATTTCCGGGGTCACCGAATGGGAGAGCAGGAGCAAGCGGTCCTCGTCCCTGTACGCTTCCTGTACCCGTTCCATTTGTACGGTCATCTTCGGGCAGATCGTAGGGCAGGTGGTGAAGAAGAAGTCGGCCACGATGATGCGTTCACCCACGTCGTTCAGGGTGAAGTGCCCGCCGAACTGATCGATCAGGTCGAAATCGCGGATGTGGTGTTCGCCCTTGGCACCCTTGATGGCAGGATCCACCAATCGTTGGTCCAATTGGTTCGGGTGGTAGATGGGCAGGGTATCGGAAGGTTTGATGATGAAGTAGCCGATGGCGATGCCGACCACGACGATGAGGAGGAACAAGGCGGAGCGAAGGCCGAGCGATCGATTACGTACCTGATCCATCTTTGGCTTTGCGCAGCTTGATGCTGTAGTCGACCGCAAGGATCATCCGGTGCTCCGGGGCGAACACCATGCGCTCGCGGTCATGCACCACCCCGAAGCCCAAGGCGTGAATCTTGTTGAAGTTCCATTCGGTGCCCAGCTTATAGCGGATGCCGATGTATGCTAAGCCCGAAGGCCCGACCCAGGTGAAGGTCTCCGCGCTGAACTGAGGGTCCAGTTTCCATTTGGGGAGGTCATAGGCCGCGATCAGCTTGTTACGCAACACTTCGCGCACCTCGCCCGGAAGTCTGAAGTTGTGCTGGTAGGTGAAGCGGTACGCGAGCTCGAGCCGGTTCCACTGGGTCTTGTATTGGATCATTCCACCCAGGCGTTGGCGGTCCGTACGTCCGGTGCGGACGGCATAGCGGAATTCACCCCCTGCGCTGATCTTTTCCGAGATCTTGTATGTGGCACCAAGGTCCAGGTAGTACTGGCGCCCGGCGAAGAAGCTGTCCGAGGAGCGGTAGCCCAGCTCGGCGGAGGTCTTCAGGCGCTTCACGGTCTCCTTGCCCAGGACCCCTGCCAGGATGGCCGGGCGCCCCTGGATCGCTACACTGGTCCAAAGTTCCTGCCGGGTGATGGGCCGCAACCGGTCCTGTGCCAGCAGGCCCAATGGCAGCAGCGTCAGAATGGCGAGCAGGATGCCGTGGGGCCGCATCAGTACTTGCGGATGGCGATGGTACCAAGGTCCAGCACCTGTTTGTTCCCGGTCACCTCCACGGTGCGGGTCACCGCGTTCACGCCACCTTCGCAGTCGTTGCAGTCGGATACCGCGAAGATGGTGTAGGTGCCCTTGCGCAGCCAGGTGAAGCGGAATTCGCCATTGGGGCCAGAATCCACGTTGTCGTCGGGGAAAGCACCATCGCCGCTGCCGTACACGATGTACACGTTCTCACCAGGCAAGGGATAGGGGTCGGTGATCGGGTTGTTGCTCGCACTGAACCGCTGTTCGGTGAGGACTCCGCGGATCTCGGCTTTGCCACCTTCGCCGGGCTCCTTGTTGCAAGCCAGGAGGGGAAGTGCGATCAGGGCGAACCGGAGCGTGCGGATCATGTTAACGCGTTGTTGATAGGACGTAAAAATAGGGTGAAGCGTGGCCGGATCAACTGTAGATGCGTTCCACCTTGGCCACGTATTTCGCCAGGATGGGTTTCCGCCGCAGTTTCAGCGAGGGGGTGAGTTCTCCGCCATCGATGGTGAGCTCGGTGGGAAGGAGCTCGATCTTCTTGATCTGTTCCCAGTGCCCCAGGCCGGCGTTCACTTTCTGCACCTCAGCGAAGATGCGGTCCACGATGCGTGGTTCGGCGATGATCTGTTGTGGGCTTTCGTAGGGGATGCCTTTGAGCATGCAATAGTCCTTCAGGAAAGCGAAGCTGGGCACGATCAGGGCGGCCGGGAACTTTCGATTCTCCCCGATCACCATGGCCTGTTCAATGAATCGCGAGGCCTTCAACTGGTTCTCGATGGGTTGGGGAGCCACGTATTTGCCACCACTGGTCTTGAACATCTCCTTCTTCCGGTCGGTGATGTACAGGAACCCATCGCGCAGTTCACCGATGTCGCCGGTGTGGAACCATCCATCGGCCGTAAGCACTTCGCGCGTCAGTTCGGGTTCCTTGTAATACCCCATCATCACATTGGGCCCCTTGATCAGGATCTCGCCATCATCGGCGATTCGGACCTGTACACCGTCGATCGGCCGACCCACCGATCCGAAGCGCAGGCCATCGTTCCGAGCGTCGTTCACGCTCACCACGGGGCTTGTCTCGGTGAGGCCATAGCCTTCCATCAGGGGTACGCCCGCGGCATTGAAGATGCGGGCCAGTCGGGGTTGGAGGGCCGCACTGCCACTGGCCACGCACTTCACGCGGCCGCCGAGGGCCTCGCGCCATTTGCTGAAGACCAGCTTGCGGGCGATGCCCAGTTGCACATCGTACCACCAGCTGCGACCATGCACCTCGTATCGCTCGCCCAACGCCAACGACCAGAAGAACAGAGCGCGTTTGGCTCCTTTCAGGGCTTCGCCCTTGGTGAGGATGGCGTCGTAGATCTTCTCCAACAGGCGCGGAACGGCGGTGAACACGTCCGGCTGGGCCTCTTTGATCCGGGCTCCGAGCTCTTCCAAGGTCTCCTGGAACCTCACCTGCATGCCAGCCCGTTGGTAGAGGTACAGGAGCATGCGCTCGTAGATGTGGCACAGCGGCAGGAAGCTGATGGCGCGTGCACCGCGTGCAACGGGGAGGCGAGGCGCGCTGCTCTCCACATTGCTCAGGATGTTCCCGTGCGTGAGCATGACCCCTTTGGGCTTCCCGGTGGTGCCGCTGGTGTAGATGATCGTGGCCAGATCCTCCTTCCGGACCGCGGCTTTGTAGCGTTCGAGCTCCGGGGCGAGCGCATGGCCCTTGTCGAGCAGTTCTTTCCAGCGGCGGGCACCGGGCACCTGGTCGAAGGTGAAGAGATGCGCAACGGTGGGTACCTGGTTTTGTGCGGTATGGGCTTTGGCCAGGATGTCGGCATTGCTCACGAAGAACACCTTGCTCTCGCTATGCTCCAGGATGTAAGCATAGTCCTCGGCGCTCATCGTGGGGTAGATGGGGATCCCGATGGCCCCGATCCGCAGAACAGCCTGGTCCACGATGGCCCATTCGGCGCGATTGCCACTGGCCAGGGCCACCTTGTCGCCTGGCTTGATCCCCAGATCCATCAACCCCAACGCGAGCTTTTCGGCGGTCTCAATGAATTCCTGGGTACTGTAGTTGCGCAGTTTACCATCTTCGAGGGATCCAATACAGGTGGTCTGTGGGAACTCGGCGAGCTGTAGGTCGGCGATGTCGAATAGACGGGATACGAGCATGGGGACAAGATAACAGTAGAAGCAACGGGATGAAATGACCGCGGTTGCCGGACCGGGTGGTCGCGATGGACGACCGGTATGGCCGCAGCTGCCCGTCGACGGACGCAAGGTCGGTCGTGCTCAGGCTGCTGTGCGGTGCTGTCGGGAATGGGTGTCCGCGAGGTCGATCCGGATCGGACCGGTGTCTGCCCAGGACGTGTTTAAGGCCGCATGGGCCTATGCCATGGCCGGGAGCGCGGCGTTGGTAGGTCTGTTGCGACGACCGATCTACCGATCGTCGTCCTCAACCCCTCGTGACCTGTTCCTGCCAGCGCTCCCGGATGTATGGATCGCCCCCGTACCGGTGGTGAGCAGTTCCAATGGTCCATCACAATACACCGATGCGTCACCGGAACCTGTTACGATGACCTTGCCTCCCTGTGCCTTCAGTTCTTTGGCCATCACATCACCGGAACCGATCAAGGTCACCTCGATGCGGTCCGTTCTCCCGGTGGTGTTCACTTGCCCGCTGCCGGTGATGTTCAACGCGGTTTTCCCGGTCACGTTCACCTGCCTACAGTTGGCGATGCCGGATCCTGCGACCAGGATGTGCAGGCCGTCGGCTTCACCGATCCGGCTGATATCCGCCACGCCGGAACCCATCACGTTCACCAGGGTCCGTTCCGTTCGTACCACGTCCTCTACGTCGATGCCGCCGGATCCCTTCACCAACAGGTTCAGGTTGGTGGCATCCAGGAGCCGTGCCAGGATGATGCTTCCCGAGCCCAGTACGTTCAGGTCCAAATGCGCCGTAGGCGGGAGCTCGGGACCATTGACCGAGCCGGATCCCATTACGGTAAGGGTGCGTACCACAGGCAGGCGCACGGTGAATTGGACAGGTCCATGGGTGCGGTGTGAGCGACCGGAGGAGGCGAAGTCCAGTTCCAGCACATGGTCCTTCACCCGTACATCCAAGTTCGCCAGGGCATCTTCATCGCCGTTCGCGGTCACCGCGAAATCACCGACCTCCAAGATCACATCCATGCTCGATGCCACTTTGATGCCGATGAAGTCGCGCAGTTCGAACGTGCGTTCCACGTTCTTCTGTTGTCCCACCGGCCCTTCCGGTGCACTGGGCGACATGGGCTTTTCACCGGTATTTGCGGGTGCGGTCCCCTCGTTGGTCCTTTCATCGCGGGGCTGCTGCTGATCCGTGTTGGCGACCGTGCAGGCCATGGGGGGCTTTTCTTGAGGTGGCGGCGGTGTGGCTTTTTTCGGAGCTGGCTGCTCGAATACCACGGCCGGTACGGGTTCGGGAAGTGCTTCGGCAGCGGGTAGCTCCAAGGCCACGGTGGGTAGGTCACTGGTTGTGGCGGGCCGTTCGGCGGGCATACGGCCGGTGGTCAGTATGGCGCTGGCGCCGATGATGAGGATGGCGGAGCTGGACATGAGGATGGTGTTGAGGTTGAACTTGATGGCACTGATCAGCCAGGACAGGACACCTACGGCGAGCGGAAATGTGGCCACCATGCTGCGCACCTGTTCCAGGCTCACCTCGGTGGGGGCTTCGCGCAGTGCGGCGAGCGTGGCCTTGTCGTCTTCCTGGTGGTTCATAGCAGCAGGGTGGTGAATGTGTGGAGCAGTTCCGCCGGTACGGGTCGTGCGCGGCCATTGAGCCATTCGCGTAATGCGGAACGGGCGCGGCTCACGCGGGTCTTCACGGCGTTCTCGTTCGTGCCTTGGATAGTGGCGATCTCCGCCATGCTGAGGCCGGAAACCTCGTACAGTACAAGTGCATCGCGCTGTAGATGGGGTAGCTTATCCATGGCCTTGTAGAGGATGGCCACGTCCACCAGCAGGTCGGCACTTGCACCTTTTTCCTTCAGGCGGGCGGCCTGTTTCTCGTTGAGGGCCTCGTTACGCTGGCCGATGCGCCAGACGCTTGTGGCCCTGTTACGTGCAGCGCGGATCAGGTAGTGCAGCAGCTGGTCTTTCTTCTGGATCCGTTCAAAATGCTGGAAGGCGCTCAACAGCACGTCCTGCATCAGGTCCTGTGCATCCATGCGGCCATAGGCGAGGGCGGAGCAATACCGTGCGAACGGCTCATGGCATGCCTGGTAGGCCTGCATGAACTCGGTGCGCTTGTCGTTGGTCACGGGTCGTGGGGGGCGTTCAAGGGTAGAGTCGCGGAAGGGCGCGAAAGGTTACACCCATGGGATGAACTGTTCGGAGGGTCGGTGGGGGGGATCGCTGCTTTCGTCCAACGGGTCCAGCTTCCACCTATCCGATCCCGGCCTCCTTCAGCGCACCCAGGTACTTGTCCACATAGCGGTCCAGCTGTTTCGCCTTGTATTGCATCACGTAGCGCGGATGCTCCAGCGCCACGATCCGGTTGAAGAGTCGCAGGCGGTCGTTCAGTGTCTGGAAGTACGCGGCGTTCTTCCCAGTGCCGATGCAAAGTGCCACATCGGTGCGCATGCCACAGCCTACCAACGTCTTCATCCAGTTCTCTACGAAGGGGGTCACGGCTTTCTCGAGGGCCCTGTCGTCGTAGTAGTTCAAGTTCACCGCCGTACTGTTCCCCTGTTGATGCACGAAGCCGAGCGGGCAAACGGCATGTACGTACACCTTGCGGTAGAAGCGATCGGCACCGCCTGCCGCCCGGATCATGCGGTAGAAGAAATCGCTGCTGGGTTCATGGGTGCGCAAGCCATTCACCGGTATGTGGAGGTCGCTCTCGCAGCGTTTGGTGTCGGTGAAGCTGAGTCCGGTGCTGCCAGCACCCAACCTACCGGGGTTGATGCCGAGCATCAACAACCGCGGAGCGTCGTCGTTGTAATGGGCGTGATGGAATGTTGTGACGATACGGCGCACCTCTTCGGCATGTTCGCCGTGGAACGGGTCGAGCACGCTCACGCCTGGTGGCAGCTTCACGCCATCCAAGGAGAAGTGGAGCACATGCTGGAGCAACCGATCCGCGAGCATGGTACGAAGTTCGGGACTCCGGCGGGGATCGAATGATCGGCCGACCGCTACTTCGGCGCGTTCCGGTAGAGCAGCACGCCCACAAGGGCGAACGCGGCGTTCGGCAGCCACACGGCCAACAACGGGTTCATGCCGGCATTGGTGGCGGCCACGGTGGACAGCTTCATGGCGAAGATGTACAGCAGGATCAGCCCAACGCCAGCGGCCAGGTGCAGGCCAGTGCCACCCCGCACCTTGCGGCTGGCGATGCTCACGCCGATCAAGGTGAACACGTAGGTGGCGAAGGGGTAGGAGGTGCGTTGATGCTTCTCGATCAGGTACGGTGCCGTGCTGTCGTCACCCTGTGCTTGCTTCGCCGCGATGTAATCGTTCAGTTCGCGCCAGCTCATGGCCATGCTCGTTTCCCAGCGTTGGCCCATGTCCGAAGGTTTCAATGCGATGGTGGTGTCCAGGATGTCGCCACGGCGGATGCTTTCAGCGGACCCGTGCATGTTGCGGATCAGGTAGTCATAAACCCGCCACGATCCGTGCAGGCTGTCATACTCCGCGCGGTCGCTGGTGAGTTTGCTGGTCAGGCTGCCATCCTCCCACTGCTCCAGGCTGAAGCGGAAGCCCTTCCGGTGCTCGGCGTTCCACGATTCGAAATAGGCGATGGTGCCTGGAGCGATCTCGCGGTGGAGGTTCTTCTCATCCACGTGGTAGGTGGCTCGGATATGCTCCTCCTCGAAAGCCAGCCGCACCTTGTTGGCCGCGGGCAGGATGTTGTGGTTCACGAAGAGCGACATGGCCGTGAGCACGGTGGCGGCCACGAAATAGGGCCACATGATCCGGGGGAAGCTCACCCCACTGCTGAGCATGGCCACGATCTCCGTGCGGTGGGCCAGGCGGCTGGTGAAGAGCAGCACGGCGATGAAGATGAGCAGCCCGCTGAACAGGTTGCTGTAATAGATCACGAAGTTGACGTAGAAATCGAGGACGATCTCCTTGAAGCTGGCGGACATCTTGGCGAAATCCTCGGTCTTCTCGCTGATGTCGAAGACCACGGCGATGAGCATGATCACCACCAGGATGAAGAAGAAGGTGCCCAGGAACTGGCGGATGATGTATCGGTCCAGTGTGGTCAGCATGGGGGGGAGGGGATATCAGTTGAGGGTCGTCCCATGTCCCATGCGGGATGCCCATCCATGTGGCATTTCGCATGGGACGCGAGACATCGGACAACCAATGGTCCTGGTCATAGTCTCACCTTCAATTTCGGCAACAACGCGTTCTTCCAGCTGGTGAAGCTACCGTCCAGGATCCGTTCCCGGGCCTCGCGCATCAGGGCAAGGTAGAAGCCCAGGTTGTGGAGGCTGGCGATCTGCTGGCCCAGCATCTCGTTGCTCTGGAAGAGGTGGCGTACGAAGGCGCGGGAGTAGGTGGTGTCCACCCAGCTGTGCGCCCCGGGATCCAACGGGGTGTGGTCATCGGCCCACTGCCGGTTCTTGATGTTCACCACGCCCTCCCGGGTGAAGAGCATGCCGTTACGGCCGTTGCGGGTGGGCATCACACAGTCGAACATGTCCACGCCGCGGGCCATGTTCTCCAACAGGTTCCACGGGGTCCCCACGCCCATCAGGTAGCGGGGCCTGTCCTTGGGCAGGATGTCGCAGCACAGCTCGGCCATGGCGTACATCTCCTCTTCGGGCTCGCCCACGCTGAGGCCACCGATGGCGTTGCCCACGGCACCCTTTCCGGCGATGTATTCGCTGCTTCGCTTCCGCAGCTCGGGGAAGGTGCTGCCCTGTACGATGGGGAAGAGCGCCTGCTCGTGGCCGTACTTGGGTTCGGTGCCGTTGAACCGGGCGATGCAACGGTCCAACCAACGATGGGTCAGGTGCATGCTCTTCTCGGCGTAGGCGGGCTCGCAGGGCCACGGCGTGCATTCGTCGAAGGCCATGCAGATGTCGGCACCGATGGTGCGCTGCGTATCCATCACGCTCTCCGGGGTGAAGAGGTGCTTGCTGCCGTCGATGTGGCTGCTGAAGCGCACGCCTTCTTCGGTGATCTTGCGGATGTCGCTGAGCGAGTGCACCTGGAAACCTCCGCTATCGGTGAGGATGGGGCGATCCCATCCGTTGAAGCGGTGCAGACCTCCGGCGTGCTCCAGGACCTCCAAGCCGGGCCGCAGGTACAGGTGGTAGGTGTTGCTCAGCATGATCGGCGCATCCAGGTCGTTGCGCAGTTCCCGGGGATGAACGGCTTTCACGGCGCCCAGGGTGCCCACGGGCATGAATACCGGCGTGGGGATATCGCCGTGGTCGGTGTGCAGTACGCCGGCGCGGGCGTTGGAGGCCGGGTCGTTGGCCAGGAGGTCGAAGTGCATGGCGGACAAGGGCGCGAAAATAGGTGCTATCCGAACGGCGGTGCGCCATCGTCGAAGGGGTCTGGTGTGGTGCCCCTCTGTGCCTTGACCATCGCCGACCTTCTTTCGCCTTCTGGCCGCGTTGGATCGTTTCGCCATAGCGCCCGCTACGCCGCGCATGTTCCGCCGTGCCAGAAGACCCGATCGGTACGGATCTTCGGTTCACCAACCTCGGGGACGATACACAAGGCACGGATCCGTGTATTTTTCCGTTCCACAACAGCCATGCGCACCATTCCATACCCGTTCATCGCCCTGTTGGTCGTTTGTCTTGCTGCTTGTAAGAAGGACGATCCCGAAGCGGACCCCGCGCCGACCCCTTCGCCCAGCGTGCCCGCTTACCAGGCCTCGTTCACCGCCACACGCTCCTTCTTGGATACGGGCAACGGCAACACCAGCACGGGGGTGCTGGCCACGTTGTCGCTGCGGAGTTCTTCCAGCACCCCGGTGACCGTGGACAGCGTGAAGGTGAATGGTGTCCGGGCCGTACAGGCGCTCACCGGCTACTATGTGGTGGACGGGAGCATGGGTCTCGATCTCTCCACCGAGGACCTGGCCTGGCAGGTCACGGATCAAGCCACCGGCATGGCCCTGGACCGATCGTTGTCCGACATGGCCTATCCAACGGTAGCGCCCATCACGAGCGCCAGCGTGGTCGCCGAGGGTTCGGATCACACCTTAGCTTGCGAGGGGGTGGTCGGGGCCGATTCGGTGATCTTCGTGCTCGGCCCGTTACAGAAGCGGTTCGCGGGCAATGTGTCCAGCTGCACCTTCACCGCCGCAGAGTTGCAGGGCCTGGTCACGGAGCTCTATCAGGCCACCATCACCGCGGTGCGCTCCCGCACCACCGACGTAGGCGATGTGCGTTGCCGGTCCGCCAAGGCCGATTCCCGTGCGTTGATGGTGCTGGTGGAGTGAGCCACGTCCGGTGTTCGGTGAGCTACCCGGCGCATTGCGCGTGGCAGCGGGGGCGGCACGACATGCGGGTGCTTACAGGTCGGTGCCGTGAACCTTGGAAGCGGCGCCTGTCAATCGATGGTGAACGAATGCTGCGCGCGGTGCTCCGTGGGCCATGTTCTTTCTTCGAAGTACACCGCGCCATGGTGGTCCACGATGATCACCGTGCTGCATCGGGTGCCATAGGGACCGCCGGGTATGAAGATGGAGGAGACGGCGCGTTCCGTGGATCGCGGTAGGCCGGTATCGGGCAGTTCGGCATCGGGGGCCACGGTAACGTCGGCCAGCAGGCCGAAGAGGGCATCGATACGTTCCTCGTCCGCGCCATCCAGGGCCCGGAGCATGGACGCCTTGGCCCGTTCCACCTTGGGCCACGGCGTGTCCAGGAAGGCATTGCTCAGGCCATGCACGCCAGGGGGCAACGGCTGGTCGGTGGGTTCGATGTTGTTCGCATAATGCAACCGGTCCAAAGGACCATGGATCAGGTTGAACCCCTGGGACCCGCTCCACGCCGTCGTATCAGCAACGCCATCGAGGGCTTGCCTAACCAGTATGCCACGCGAAGGGCCTGGTTCGGCAGGTGCGCGCCGCAGGTCGCGATGGTTGGTCACCGCGGCGAACCGGCCCCCTCGGGTGATGCCCATCCAGGTACCTCCGGCGCGCAGGTCCCGACCCGCCAGGATCCACGGCGCATCTTCCCAGAAATGGGCGGTGCGTGCCGGGCGCTCACGGAACTCGTCGCGGTTCGCGGCCACGATGAGCGGGTAACGGGGGTGTACCTGATGGGCCAGGACGATCAAGCACATGGGGCGAAGTTAGGCTGGCCGATAGGCGGGCTTCGGTGTGCGATGTGAGCCACGCATCGCAACTTCGCCGAAGGATGCCCACCGCCTACACCGTGTACGTGATCGAACTGGCGCGCAAGGTCTATACCGAGGACCGGCGCTTCAGGGAGGCCAACCCGCAGTTCAATGGCGTGTTGGAATGCCTGTACGTGGGCATGACGAGCAAGACCCCGCAAGAACGCCTGATGCAGCATAGGACCGGTGCCCGCAGCACCAAGGGCCACAAGCTGAGCAGCGACATCGTACGGAAGTACGGCCGCTACCTCCGCCCCAGCCTGTATCAGCACATCGGCCCGCTATCCCGTGAAGAGGCGCTTGCCGTGGAAAAGGGGCTTGCCCTGGAACTCAGGCGGAAGGGGTACGCGGTGTGGACGAACTAACGGGCATTCCTTGCGGCTTGTTCATAACTGCCCAAGAGGTGTACGGAAGAAGAAGGGGCACCCGGATAGCTTCGCCCTCGTAGCTGGCGCAAAAGCGTGTGGCCGTTCCGATGTGGTCCGTTGAGTTCTATGTGATGGCAGGTGCGCTCGTCGTACTCCTGTTCTTCCATGTGGTGATGTTCGCCCGGTTGGCCTTCCGCAAGCCCCAGGTGCAGCCTGTGCGCGACCTGCCCGTGAGCGTGGTGATCTGCGCGCGCAGCGAAGCGCGCCGCTTGGAACACCTGATCCCGCTATTGATGCAGCAGGACCACCGGGAGTTCGAAGTGGTGGTGGTGAACGACCGCAGCGAGGACGATACCTGGGAGGTGCTGCAGTGGATGAAACCGGAGCATCCTCGGCTGCGCCCGGTGAACATCCAGGCCGACGAGAAGTTCAACTATGGCAAGAAGCTGGCCCTGGGGGTGGGCATGCGTGCCGCGAAGTATCCCCATGTGCTGCTCACCGACGCGGACTGCCTGCCCGCCGGTAACGATTGGCTCAGCACCATGGCGGCCGGGTTCGGCAAGGAGAAGAGGATCGTGGTGGGGCATAGCCCGTATGCGTATCAGCCCGGTGTGGCCAACGTGCTGGAGCGCTACGATGGCACCATGAAGGCCATGCAGTACATGTCCTTCGCCCTGGCGGGGTTCCCGTACATGGGGGTGGGCCGCAACCTGGGCTATACCACCGAACTCTTCTTCCAGGCCAAAGGCTCGCGCAAGCACAACCACCTGATGAGCGGCGACGACGACCTCTTCATCAACGAAGTGGCCCGTGCCAAGAACACCGGTGTGGTGGCCGACCCACGCTCGTTCATGACCACCCTGCCCACACGCGACCTCGCCACCTGGCTGCGTCGTAAACGGCGGCACTACACCACGGCCGCGCACTACCGCTTCGGGCACCAGGTGTTGCTGATGTTGCTGCCCTTGGCGCGAACGGCCTTCTGGGCCCTGCTCTTGTGGTTCGCCATGCGCATGCAGTGGCGCGAGGTGGCCATCGGGCTCGGCGTGGAGCTCGGCATCCTCCTGCCCATCACCATGCTCGCCATGCACCGCCTGAAGGCTGGCGCGCTGGTGTGGTTCGCAATACCCCTGGAATGGTTGTTCCTGATCCTGGATCCACTGCTGTACACCAGCACGATCCTCGTAAAGCCCAAGCGATGGAAGTGAACGAGAACCTCAGCGAGAAGGCGCGCTACGACTTCATCCTCGTACAACGCGCCGTTCAGAAAGGCGACCAGAAGGCTTACGCCGAACTGATGAGCCGCTACCGCGACTCCATCTACTTCATGTTGTTGAAGATGATCAACAACAAGGACGATGCCGAGGACCTCACCATCGAAGCCTTCGGCAAGGCCTTCCACCGGCTGAAGCAGTACACGCCCAACTACGCCTTCAGCACCTGGTTGTTCAAGATCGCCTCGAACAACTGCATCGACTGGATCCGGAAACAGAAGAAGAAGACCTTCAGCATCGACAACCCCATCGGTACCGAGGATGGCGATGAGATGACCATCGAACTGAAAGGTAGCGGCTTGGACCCGGCCGAGATCGCCATCAAGGAGCAGAAGAACCTGATCATGCGCGAGGTGGTGGAGAAGCTGAAGCCGCGCTACCGCACGCTCGTTGAACTGCGGTATTACAAGGAGTACAGCTACGAGGAGATCGCCGAAGAGCTCGATCTGCCGCTGGGCACGGTGAAGGCCCAGCTGTTCCGTGCCCGCGAGTTCCTCCTCAACCTGATGGAGAACCACAAGGATCACATTTGAACGCGACCGGCGGAACGCGCGCGCAACAGGTGGGCGCGAACCAGGTTCATGGAAAGGCCCTCATGGGATGATGCAAGGTCTGGACCTCCTACTGGCGTACTTCCCCGCGCTGTCCGACGAACAACGCACATTGTTCGAGCGGTTGGGCACGCTCTATCCGGAATGGAACGAGCGGATCAACCTGATCTCGCGGAAGGACATGGAGAACCTCTACGAGCGGCACATCCTGCATTCGTTGGGCATCGCCAAGGTGGTCACGTTCAAGAAGGGTGCACGCATCATCGACGTTGGTACGGGGGGGGGATTCCCCTTGGTACCACTGGCCATCCTGTTCCCGGAATGCACGTTCCACGGGATCGATGGCATCGGCAAGAAGATCACGGCGGTGAAGGGCGTGGTGGAAGGCTTGGGCATCGCCAACTGCACAGCCGAGCAGGTCCGCAGCACGGATCACAAGCAGCGCTACGATGTGATTGTGAGCCGCGCGGTGACCACGCTGCCCGAATTCATACGGGATACGAAGCACCTCGTCCCGAAAGGGCAGGGGATGATGTACTACCTCAAAGGCGGCGAACTGGCGGATGAGATCCTCCCGGTGCGTTATCCGGTGAAGGTGCACGAGCTGAAGGATCACTTCCACGAGGCGTTCTTCGAGACGAAGAAGGTGGTGGAGGTGCGGTTGTAGCTGCTCAGGAGGCCAGGACGGCTCAACGCTCCGTATCCCCCTGGCGGCTCATGCGTTCACGATATGCTTCGAACAACGCTTTCTGCCGTTCGGCCATCGATCGGGTGTGTTCGAGGTCCCACTCGTAGTTGCCTGTTGTTCGGTTGAACCGGCTTATCCCGAGCGGTTCCCTCAGCACACCGTAGTCCACACCGGGCAGGCTATCGAATAGCGTGATGTCAATGTTCATGCCGGATCCATTGGACCAGTCCTCGGCATTGGGGCCTTGAAGCTCCAACCGCGTGCACTTGGTAACCATGCCCGGAGCGCCATAGCGGATCAGGTATGTCTTCTGTTCGGTCAACACCACCTTGTACCTGCCCCGTGCGGTGCTCACGATCGGCCAGGGCGGCTCATTCGATCCCACTTCCTCAACGCGCACAACGGGAAAGGGGATCGAATCCCTTGTCGTCATATCGCGGACCGTCCCGTACACCACCACCCCTGGATGTTGCGCCTGCACGGCCACGGTGGAGGCCATCGCCAGGATGACCGGTAGTGGATGGAGGCTAAGGACGTTACGGATCATGCTTCGGGCGAGCTTTGCAGGATATGCAAGCCATGGTAGAGCCCTTCGGTGTTGGCGATCAGTTCATCGTGCGTACTGCTCTCTAACACGCGGCCCTTGTCCAGCACCAGGATCTTGTCGGCATCGCGCACGGTGCTCAGCCGGTGGGCGATCACGATGCTGGTGCGCCCCTTCATCAGCTTGTCCAGGGCGTCCTGCACCAGTTTCTCCCCGGCCGTGTCCAGCGCGCTGGTGGCCTCGTCCAATATCAGTATCGCGGGATCTTTCAATACGGCCCGGGCGATGGCGATGCGCTGTCGCTGTCCGCCGCTCAGTTGGATGCCACGCTCGCCCACCACGGTCCCGTACCCCTCTGGGAAGGAGGTGATGAAGTCGTGCGCATTGGCCTTGCGCGCCGCTTCCTCGATCTCCGCCTGCCCCGCTCCGGGCTTGCCGTACGCGATGTTCTCCCGGATGCTGCCACCGAAGAGCAGTACTTCCTGCGGCACGATGGCCATGCGGTCCCGAAGGGCGCTCAGATCGTACCCGAGCGCATCCCGGCCGTCGATGAATATCGCCCCCGTCACGGGATCATAAAAGCGCAGCAGGAGGGAGGCGATCGTGCTTTTGCCCGCACCGCTGGGGCCCACCAGTGCGATGCGCTGCCCGGGTTCTGCCGTGAAGCTCACGTTCTGCAGCACCGGCACATCGGGTCGCGAAGCGTAGTGGAATCCCACGTGCCGGAATTCGATGCGGCCCTGCAACGCCAGCGGTTCGCGCTTCGCCACGAGGCTCACCGCTTCGGCCGGCTCGTCGTGCAGGTCCATCAGGCGTTCGGTGGCGCCTACGGCCTTCAACAGACTCGTCACCTGCTCGGGGATCCCGGCGATGCTCGCGCCGATCATGATGCTGAAGGCCACGAAGGAGGTGATCTCGCCCACGGTCATCAGGCCCGCGTCCTTCAACAGTGCAGCGCGGTACACCAGGAACACCACCACGCCGAACATGCAGAAGATGATGAAGCTGACGAAGGCGCCGCGCCACCGGATGCTCTTGAGCGCCAACGATCGCGCGCTTCCGACGCTCATTCCATAGCGACCGGTCTCGTACACCTCATTGCTGAAGGCCTTCACGTTCTGGATCCCCTGCAGCGTTTCCTCCACGATCACGTTGCTCTCGGCGATGCGGTCCTGTACCTGCTTGCTCAGCTTGCGGATGTAGCGCCCGAAGAACACGGCCACCAGCATCACCACGGGCAGGGTGGCCAGCATGGTGAGCATCAATTGCGAACTCAGGTAGGTGAGGGCCGCGATGCACACGGTGATCACCACGAACTGCCGCAGGAACTCCGCCAGTACGGTGGTGAACGTTTCCTGCAACAAGGCCACATCCGCGCTGATCCGGCTGTTCAGCTCGCCCACGCGCCGGGCCGCGAAGAAGGTCATCGGCAGCCGCAACAGGTGTGCGTAGGTGTCGCGGCGCAGGTTCATCAGTGCATTCTCGGTGACCGAGCCGAACGACCAGATGCGCCAGAAACCGAAGAAGGCCTGCATGGCGAAGACCAGCAGCAACAGCTTCAGGATGGAATGGACGTTGGAGAAGTCGAGCAGCGGCGCCTGCCAGAAGGTGGTGTTCGCGCGTGCATCGATCAGCTGCCCGATCAGCCACGGGAAGGCCGCGCTGAGCAAACTGGTGAGCAGCAGGCACAGCATGCCGAAGGCGAACAAGCCGCTCTGCCCGCGCATGTACCGGAACACGCGCAAGAATTTCCGCAGCCCGGCTTTGGAGAGCTTGGCCGGTTTGGCGTCGTCATCACTACGGCGGGGTCTGCGTGCAGCCATCGGGGGGCACTGATGGTCGTTACGGGCGTGTGGTCATACCTCCAGGGCATGCACCTCGTGGTCGAAGCTCGGTCGGTGATAGGACCACAGGATCCGGTCGTGTGAGTGGTCACCCATGCACCGCCTTCATCTTGTCGGCGATGTGGTCGAACAGATTCTTCAGCGGTTTCTCCACCATCATCTTGATGAAGGGGTTGATCTCGCCATTGAACACTTGCCAGGCTTCGGTGGTCCCCTCGGTCTCCTTCAGGTGCACATCCAGCGAGAAAGGGAACGGACTGCGGTCTGTCGCTTTCAAACGCACGTGCTCCGGGGCCGTACCGCCATCCAATTCCAATCCGATGGTGGCCGCGCCTTGCACCTTGAACGAGCAGCTCCGGCCATCGCTCTTCCACTCGCTGATGCGCTCCTGGGGCAACAGCTGTTGGAAGTTGTTCATGTCCTGTAGGAAGGTGTATAGTTCCTGCGCACCCTTGCCGATGTGCACGTGTTTGCTTTCGATGGTCGTCATGTCCTGTTCACTTGTTCTGCCGATGCGGCCGTTCGTCCGGACCAGCGCGCGTTACTCCCAATTCGATGGATCCTATCCTCCTTTCCTTTCAACGTGACTTTTTCACATCCTCACATCCTCACATCCTCACTTCTTCTCTTCTTCCCTTCTTCACTTCTTCACTTCTTCACTTCTTCACTTCTTCTCTTCTTCTCTTCTTCTCTTCTTCACCTCCTTTCTTCACGCCTTCACCGCATCCCAAGCGGCCGGATCCTTCCGCCATTCGTTCAGGGGGATCACATCCTTCTCGGTGATGTAGTCGCTGCGCAGTGCTTGGTCCAACAGGATGCTGTAGTTGGTCAGCGCGTGTAGTTTCACTTTGGCCTCGGCGAACGCATCGCGTGCCTGGTCGAATCCATAGGAGAAGATGGACACCATGCCCTTCACTTCGAGGCCTGCATCGCGCAAGGCCTGCACGGCGTTGAGGCTGCTCCCGCCGGTGCTCACCAGGTCCTCCACCACCACCACGCTGCGCCCCACGGTGATGTCGCCTTCCACCTGATTCCTCAGGCCGTGCTCCTTGTTCCCGCTCCGCACGTAGATGAAGGGCAACCCGAGGTCGTGTGCAACGAGCGCGCCGTGTGCGATACCGCCCGTGGCCACCCCGGCGATCATGTCCGGCCTGCCGAACTCGCTGTTGATCACATGCACGAATTGTTGGCGGATGTAGGTGCGGACCGCGGGGTAGGAGAGCGTCTTGCGGTTGTCGCAATAGATCGGGCTCTTCCAGCCGCTGGCCCATTGGAACGGTTGCTTCGGACTAAGTTTGACGGCTTTGATCTGGAGCAGGAACTCCGCGACCTTGAGCGCTGGATCGAGCTGAGAGGGCATGCCGCGAATTTACGACGTTTACATCGGAGGGCGCTCTGCGCGCTTCGTTCAAGGAGGTACGGAAGAACACGGTGGCGACACGCGCCGTGTTGTGGAGGTGCGTTCGGACCAGGAGCTGAGCGCATTGGTGCAACGGCTGGGCACCGGAGAGGAACCCGGTCCGGTCCTGGTGGTGGGCCATGGCTTCGATCCATGGCAGGCTTTCCAACGGCAGCACGAGTTCGTATTGGCGGCCGGTGGACTGGTCGTGGACGAACAGGGGCGCCTGCTGGCGATCCGGCGTTTAGGGAAATGGGACCTGCCCAAAGGCAAGGTGGAGCGAGGCGAGGCCGTGGAGCTTGGCGCAGTGCGCGAGGTGCAGGAGGAGTGTGGGTTGAAGGAGGTGGAGCTGGTGCGTCCGCTGATGAGCACCTGGCACACCTATGAACGGAAGGGACGTCAGCACCTGAAGCGCACCGATTGGTTCCTGATGCGTGGTTCCGCCGCCGAGGTGCTCACCGCACAGGTGGAGGAGGATATCGAAGAGGTGCGCTGGCTCGATGCCGAAGGCTTGCGGAGGATGGAAGCCGACACCTACCCATCGCTGTTGCCCGTGCTGGCGGCGTTCCGCGCCATGGGCGCATGAGGCGTGTGCTCAGTCGTCCCATACCTTCAGCCGCTGTCCATGCTCCATCTCGGTCTTCGCCTTGAAGAAGAGCTCCCCCAGCCCTCGGCTCGGGAGCGGTGCCGGTGAACGTGCCAGGATCGCGTCGTTCAACAGATAGAACATGGGGAGGCTGCGCAGGCGCAGATCTTCGCGCAGTTGCTGCTCGGCCACGGCATGCGACCAGGTCACGTGTGGCGAGGTCGGCATGCTCTTCTTCGCCGCTTTGAAGGCTTCCAACGTATGATCCAGTCCGATCACCACCACCTTGATCGCCCCTTTGTGCTCTTCGGCAAGTTTGATCACACTGCCGATCTCCGCGACGCAGTACGTGCACCAACCTGCGGTGAATGCCACGCACACCGGTCCCTTCAACAGGTCTGCCTGTTCCACGGTCCGGCCGTGTTCATCCTCCAGCCGCATAGCCGGTAGCGAAGTGCCTACGCGCATGGCCGTGAGATCCCACGACATGTTCGCTGCGATCGTTCGGTGTTCAGGATAGGCCGAGTTTCCCGCCACCGCGGCAAGGATGCCTTCCACGGCGCTGCGATCCACCAAGCGGCTGGCGTGGTTCAGGTAGAGTTGGTCCATCATGACCAGTTCGGCGAGGCGGTCATCGGTGCGCAGGAAGTCGTTCCCTTGAAAGAGGTGTCGCAGTGCTCCGGCATCGCCGCCGGACAATGCCGTGTTCAGGCTGTCGGCCTTGTCGCGGTGAAGGCGGTCCAGGCTTTCGCCGAACAGGGTTCGGATCAGGCGGATGTACTCAGGGTCGTCGTACTGAACGGGTCTCCCTTGCACGTAGGTTTCGAACAAGGTGCGTTCGTTGACGCGTGGCCCCACTTGTAGCCCGGCGATACTGTTGTTCAGGTAGTGGGCGAACCAAGGGTCCTCCACATCGGCGTAGAAGCGCCGCAGTTTCTGGGCGAACGGATCCACGCGGGCCTTGGACAGCATCGGGGTCACGAACAAGGTGGGTGGCCTGGTGGTGCTATCGGGCTTGGCGGCGCCGGACTCCCGATGGATGTCGAGGGCCTGCATGCCTGCGGCCTGGTCGGTGGCGAGGTCTTCGGCGATGAAGGCGTCGATGCGTTCGTTCAGGTCGCCGACCAGGATGTTCACGTCCAGCAAGCTCACCTCGCTGAACTCGATGCCCATGCGCGTGGTGCCGTTCAGGCTGCGTGCGGTGCCCAGGTCGTACGGGGTCACATGGAGTACACTTCCCCGGCGTACATACAGGTCGGCGTGTCGTTCGCCGATGCGCAATTGAACTTTCTGGGTGCCCTCCGCTTCGCCCTCCAGTGTGGCCTTTCCGGTGCTGTCAACGATGCCCCGCGCGACCAGGACCATGCGGTTGGAGAAGAGGTCGGCGTAGCGGTACAACGAAACGATATCGCTGTCGAAGCCACGCGCGTTGACGATGATCGTGTACGGACCGGCATGGAGCCAGAGGGCCGAAAGGAGTACGAGACCGGTCAGCAGGTTTTTCATCGAAGGTGCCCGGAAAGATCCATGGGTACCAACGCGGAAACATCGGCCTTATTGGCGAGCAGCTCGCGTACGATGGTGCTGCTGATGTGGGCGTGTTCTGGGATGGAGGGCAGGAAGATGGTCTCCACACCGGAGATCTGCCGGTTCATCAGGGCGATGCTACGCTCGTAACCATGGTCGGTGCTGTTGCGCAGGCCACGTACGATGAATCCCGCACCCACCCTTCGGCACAGGTCCACGGTAAGCCCCTGGAAGGCCACCACCTCCACCTTCTCGTGTGCCTTGAACGCGTCCCGGATCCATTGCAACCGCTGTTCCTGTTCGAACATGGTCTTCTTCGTGTTGTTCACCCCCATTCCGATCACCAGGCGGTCGAATAGCGGCAACGCACGTTCCACGATGCTCACATGGCCGATGGTGATCGGATCGAAGGTCCCGGGGAATACGGCGATGGGTCTGCTCATCTGTAGGGTGCCGGTGGTCGTTGCGAAGGTACTTCAGACACGTGTTCGCATCAGCTCCACGCGCGGTCCTTGGGCGATCATGCACCGAAGAAGCTGAAGTGGATCAGCCCGTAACGCCTCGTCCGCAGGTAGCCGGGTAGTGCGCTGAGGTCGGTCTTCTCATGGTGTTCCACGATCAGCAGGCCATCCTCCTCCAGCAGCCCTCCGTTCCGCACCAGATCAGGGATCCGCTCGATGCCTTCCATATCGAACGGTGGGTCGGCGAAGACCACGTCGTACCGGCCGCGATGGCTGTTCAGGAAGGTGAACACGTCTGCTTTCACCATGCGCCATCCGGGCTCGTTCAGCTCACGCGCCGTGCGCTGCATGAACGCATGGAGCTGGCGGTCCTGGTCCACGGAGATCACCTCTGCGGCTCCGCGTGAAAGGAATTCCAACGAGATGTTGCCCGTGCCTGCGAACAGGTCGAGCACGCGGATGCCTTCCAGGGGAATGCTGTGGTGCAGGACATTGAAGAGGCCCTCCTTGGCGAAGTCGGTGGTGGGGCGTGCCTCCATCTCGTGGGGGGGATGGAGCCTTCGGTTGCGGTACTTGCCGCCTACGATACGCATGTGAATTGGTCGAATGCCGCCAGCCAGCGCTCCGGCTCCATCCCCGCTGGGAACAGTTGGCTCTGGGGCCAAGGCCACGCCGGAGCCGCATCGCTGAAATAGCGGGAGAGCAGGTCGCGATCCGCCCGGGTGATGTGTGTTCCGCCCATGCGCACGGCCATGGTGGTGGGAGAATGTTCGGTTTGTTCCGTGGCCAAGAGACAGAAGTAGAGCACGTCCGAAGGGGTGCGTGCCGGATAGGAAGCGCTTAACAGCAGCGCATTGCGGTCCGCAATGGCCACATCGATGCGTTCTTCGCCGCGGTGTACCACCAGCACGGGGCCGTTCTCCGATCGCTCGCGCGCACTGTTCACCAGTACGGCTTGGAGGGGGAGGCTGCGCGCGAAGGCATAGCGGTCCAGGATCCTCCGCTCGTGTTCCGCTTCGTTCACATACAGGCATTGGGCGCCCAAGGGCTCCACGGGCTGCTCCCGAACGGCCACAGCGGGGATCCTGCCGTGGACCAGCTTCAGGTGGTCGGCCGATGTCCCCGGCTCTATCGCACCATCGGGCACCAGGGTGCTCAACTGGGGCAACGATACATAGGTCACCGACCGTGGATGTTGTGGAAGGTCCGGATGGTGGAGCGCTTCGGCACCTGCTCCCCACGCCAGTGCCAGCACCTGCGGATCATGCATGTCCCGTGCCACCCATGCGGATACCTCCGGGCCGATCACGATGCTCACATGGTAGGTGCGCTCCCTTTCCGGCGCATAGTCTCGCGCACGGTGCGCACCGGAAGAAGGTCCTTCAACGGGCATGATCGGGGAGGGATGAGGATCGCTCTTGCGGTAGTGCCGGATGCCGGTCGCGATAGTTGCGGTAGGCCAGGAACAGTGCGGTGATGGCGAACAGGATGCCCAGGATGGTGCCGACCCGCTGGCTGAAGAAACCATTCTGCATCAACAAGGCCACCAGACCGGCCAGCAAGGCCAGGGCCGCTCCCATCATCATCTGCAGGCCCTGACCCTCCATGGCGCCGATCACCAGCAGGGATCCCCCGGCGAGCATCAGGAATACGGCGATCAGGTTGAAGAATACCTTTTTCATGTGGCCCGAAGGCGATCAAAAGTAGGTTTTCCTCGAAGTTACCCCCGGGTCGGCTTCATGACCGATGCGTTCCACGCACTGGCGGACCGCGCACGGAGAACGGGTAGAAGGCCGGTCCAATGTACTTTTCGGCCCATGGTCCTGGGTGGAAGGGGAAGAGCCTTCGCCCCTCCACTGATCCACGATGTCCACGTCCGCACCGGGTACCGCCTTCCGCGAGCGGTTGATCGAAGTGCTGGGGCATGCGCCTACCGCTGGCCAACAGCGCGCGGCCATGGCCCTGGAACGGCTGCTGGGCACCACCAAGGAACGTACGGCCTTGGTGCTGAAGGGATATGCCGGAACGGGCAAGACCACCTTGGTGGGGGCCTTGGTCAAAGTCCTTGCCTCAGCCGGAAGGCCGGTGGTGCTGTTGGCCCCTACCGGCCGTGCGGCGAAGGTGCTCTCGGCCTATGCCGGTCGTCCGGCCTCCACGATCCATCGGCGCATCTACCGTGCTGCGGACGAGGAGGATGGATACGTCGGTATGCAGGTGGCCGCACACCGCGACCGTGGGGCGCTGTTCATTGTGGACGAAGCTTCCATGATCGGCCGCCAGGGTGGGGGTGATGGCGCCTTCGGTGGTCGTGATCTGTTGCATGATCTCTTCGAACATATCTTCTCCGTGGAGGGTACCCGGGTGTTGTTGATCGGGGATCCGGCGCAGTTGCCTCCGGTGGGCAGCGATCAAAGTCCTGCGCTGGATCAGAAGGAACTACAGGCGTTCGGTGTGGTGGCTGGTGTGGTGGAGCTCACCGAGGTGGTGCGCCAGGCGACGGGCTCGGGCATCCTCACCAACGCCACGGCGTTGCGCGCGATCCTGGCCGAAGAACGACCGCAGCCGAGGTTCGTCACCGGGTTCGATGATGTGATCCGCACCGATGGTCATGATCTGCAGGATGCGCTGGAGACCGCCTATGCGCAGGATGGTGATGATGAGGTATGCCTGATCTGCCGGAGCAACAAGCGCGCTTACCAATACAGCCAGCAGGTGCGGGCCCGGATCCATGGCTACGAAGAGGAGTTGTGCTCAGGGGACCGGTTGATGGTGGTGAAGAATGATTACTTCTGGGCAGGGCAGAACGGGAAGCCGGAGTTGATCGCGAACGGGGAGCAGTTCGTGGTGAGCCGTGTGCATGCCGTGGAGGAGCGGTACGGACTTCGGTTCGCGGATATCACCGTGCGCTGGTGGAACGGTGCCGAGGAGCGCGAGCTGGAGGTGAAAGTGATGCTCGATGTGCTTTCCATCGATGCGCCATCCTTGCCCATGCCCCGGTTGCGGTTGCTTCGTGAGAGCATCTTCAACAGCTACTCCGCACCGACCAAGGGTGCGCGGATGAAGCAGTTGAAGAAGGATGCCTTCGCGCAGGCGTTGCAGGTGAAGTACGCCTACGCGGTCACCGCGCATAAGGCGCAAGGCGGACAATGGAACACGGTCTTCGTGGACCAGGGATATGTGACCGAGGAGATGATCGATCGGGAGTATGTCCGGTGGTTGTACACGGCCATCACACGGGCGAGCCAACGCCTGTTCCTGCTCAATTTCCACCCGCGATTCTGGGGCGGGGAGGATTGATCAAGCGTGCAGGATCTCCACGCGGTCCACTGGGGTTGGCGTGGCCAGGCTGAGGAGCAGTGTCTCCCCCACATGCCAGGTGCGCACATGGTAGGCGGGGCCGCTCATCGTCATGAATTCGGGATGTTGGATCAGCAGGTCGTTGGTCTCCTGGTCCACCCGCAAGGACCGCAGGTCGTCCATGATCCCCACCCCACTGGCCTTCAGCACGGCTTCCTTCCGGGTCCAGAGCTCCAGGAAACGGCGCTTGTCGTCCACGGCCTTGGCGATGTCGTCCTGCTCCTCCGGGGTGAAGTAGTGTTGGCTAACGGCCTGGTGATCCACCCGGCGGGTCATGGTCTCCAGGTCGAGACCCAGTTCCATGTCCAGGGTAACGGCCACGGCCACGGCATCCTTGGTGTCGCTCAGGTTGAAGTGGACCGGGGAATGTTCCAGGTAGGGTTTGCCGTACCGCCCGCGCCGGAAGGGGATGGTGGCCGGATCGATCCGCAGTGCGCTACCCAGGATCTCGCGAAGCAGTCCATGCCCGAGAAGGAAGCGCTGGCGGTCCGCCTCGAACCGGAACCGCTCGAGCCGGTCTATCTCCGCCGTGTCCAGGAGGCCCTGGTAGCGCGCCCCTCGATCGGCGAGCGCATCGAGTGTTGCCACGTGGATCCGCACCATGCCGGAACGCAACGGGGTGTCCGTGGCCCTGTCGATGTTCGCAGCACATGGCCCTTGGCAATGGATGGTCAAAGGCTTGGTGGTGTGCACCATCAGAATGCCCTCATCCTACCCACATCCGATCCGCCGATGATGCCGTTGACCACCTTCGCCAGTTCCGCCACGAGCGGCTCCTTGATCATGGAGTAGTGGTCACCAGGGCACGAACGTTGGATCAGTTCGCCTTGCACCAGTTCGTTCCATCCCATGTCGCTCGTGCCGGGCGAATCCGTGGCTTTGATGATCGCCGTACGACCGTTGTAGGTCTTCGACGAATAAGCGGCCGTGGCGCGATCGTACGTGTTGATGATGGCGAAGTTCCGCAGCTTCAACGGTAGCCGCTCCTTGAACATCCGGATCATGCTGATCGCGCCGCGGAGCACAATGGCCTTGAACGGCTCGTGGAACTTCCGCTCGCGCAGCATCGCTGCCTTGAACGGATCGGGCGGGAAGGTGTCCAGCAGGATCAACATGGGTACCTGCTTGCCGGCGGCGGTGAGCTGCCGGGCCATCTCAAAGGCCACCAACCCACCGAAGGAGTAGCCGCAGAGCTGGTAGGTACGGTTCGGTAGGGCCTTCTCCAGTTCAGCGATGTAATACGCGGCGATGGTCTCCACGGTCTTGTACCGGATCCGGTAGCCGTCCTCGCCTTGGTGGGTTATCGCGTAGAAGGGTTGGTCCATGCCGAGGTGCTTGGGAAGAAGCGCGTTCGCCTCATCACCATGGATGCACACCAGTGGCGTGTGCTGTCCTTTCGGTTGTAGCGCAAGCACGATGGAAGAGGTGGTGGCCTGTTCCGTGGGATCGATCAGCAGCGCCATCTGCGCGATCGTCGGTGCCATGAAGAGCTGCTTGAATTCGATCGCCTTGCCGAAATGCTGCTCCACCTTCCCCAGCAATTGGATCCCGGTCAGGGAGTGTCCTCCGATCTCGAAGAAGTTGTCGTGGATGCCGACGTTGTCCACGCCGAGCGCCTTACTCCAGATGGAGCAGAGCTCTTGTTCCACCACGTTGCGCGGGGCCACGTGTTCCGCACGCATCATCGGTCGGTCCGGCATCGGAGCGGGTAGCGCTTTGCGATCCACTTTGCCATTCGCGGTGAGCGGCATGGCGGCGAGGACCACGAAGGCACCAGGCACCATGTGCGCGGGCAACTTCGCCGTGATATGGTCGCGCACCAGTTGGGTCAGGGCCTTCTTGCGCTCGTGGTCATCATGGTCCTTGGGGTCCGCAGGTACCACGTAGCACACCAGTTGTTTATCGCCTGGGGTGTCCTGGCGCACGGTCACGGCGGTGTCCTTCACCGCGGGCATGTCGCTCAAGGCCGTCTCCACTTCACCCAGCTCGATCCGGAAGCCGCGCAGTTTCACCTGCGTATCCGCACGGCCCAGGAATTCGATCGTGCCGTCCTCACGCCAGCGACCCAGATCGCCGGTGCGGTACAGCTTGGCGTTGGGGCGTCCGCTGAAGGGGTCGGCGACGAATTTCTCGTTCGTGAGTTCGGGCCGCTGCCAGTAGCCCAGTGCTACGCCATCACCTCCGGCGTACAACTCGCCGTTGGTACCAATGGGGACCGGCCGCAGTGCTTCGTCCAGGATGTACACTTCGGTGTTGGCGATGGGCTTGCCGATGGGTACGGTGGTGGCCAGCTGGTTTTCGTTGGTGATCACCTGGCAGGTCACGATCACGCTGTTCTCCGTAGGACCATAGGCATTCACCAGGACACCGGGGCCGAGTTCGCGGAGCACCTTCCGTGCATGGGCAGGGCTCATCGTATCACCACCGGTCACCAGGTGTTTCAGACCGCGGAGGGCGTCCATCTGCTCATCCACCAGCATGTTGAACAGGCCCGTTGGGAAGAGCACGGTGGTCACCTGGTGGGCTTTCAGCACATCGGCCACCTCACGCATGGTGGGTTTCACTTGGGGCTGGATCACCAGTTTGGCACCGTTCAGCAAGGCCCCCCAGATCTCGAAGGTGCTGGCATCGAAGCAGAGGTTGCCCATCTGCAGGTACACCTGGTCCGGGGAGAATGTCATGTAGTTCTGGTCGCGCACCAACCGTACCACGCCGCGGTGGGGCACCACCACGCCTTTGGGTTCTCCGGTGCTACCGCTGGTGTACATGATGTACGCCGCACTGTCCACGCCATGTTTACGCGTGGGCAGGGTCCGGATGGGGAACGACCCATCTTCTGCCGCGCCCACCCCATCCAGGAGGATGGCGCGATCGGACATGCCGGGAAGCTGGGGCAGGAGGTGCCGGTGGGTCAGCATGAAGCGCGGTCGAGCATCGTTCAGCATGTACCGCACACGTTCCTCGGGGTAGGAGAGGTCGAAGGGTACATAGCAGCCACCGGCTTTCAGGATGGCCAGCATCGCGGTCTGGGTGGCGATGGAGCGGTCCAGGCAGATCCCGACGGGCTCGCCGGGTTCCAATCCGCGCTGCACGAGTTCTGCGGCCAACGCATCGGTGAGGCGGCGTAGTTCCGCATACGACACGCGCCGATCCCCGATCTCTACGGCTGTACGGTCGGGGTACAGGTCGCATTGATGGTCGAACAACGCGTCGATCGTCAGCTTCGGGTAGGCCGAGGAGCCACCGTTCCAAGCCTTGGGGGGGCGCGGTGCATTGGTGTCGGTGGGTGGGGCCAGCAGGGTGGCGATACGCTGGGTGGGTGCGGCGTGGGCCCGCTCGATGATGCCTTTCAGCTCGTCCATCCAGCCACGCACCGTACCCTCGTTGAAGAGGTCGGTGTTGTAGCTCCACTCCAGGGTGAGGTGTTTCTCCGAGCCGGTGGCGTTGAGGAATACCTCGAAGTTCTCGTAGCGCCGCGCGTTGCTGATGAAACGATGCGTGAGGCCGGTGAACGCCACCCCATCGTCCATGTTCATATCGATGTTGAAGACCACGGGCACCAACGGGATGCGTCCCGGTTCACGCGGTACGTTGAGCTTGCGTACGAGCGTACCGAAGGTGTACTTCTGGTGGTCACTGGCATCGAGCACGGCCGTGCGTCGTTCCTTCAGGTGGTCGAGGAAGGGGCGCTCGTCGTCGATATGGCTGCGCAAAGCCATCAGGTTCACGCAGTGTCCGACGAGCTGCTTCATGCCAAAGTCGTTCTGCCCGGCAGCAGGCAGACCCACCACGATGTCGGATTGCCCCGTGATGTGGTGGATCAACATCTCATAGCACGTCAGGAGCGTCGTCACCAAGCTGGACCCACTTCGCGTGGCCAGCTCCTTCAATTTCAAGGTCAATGCGGCGTCAAGTTCGATATCGATCCGGTCGCCGCTGTATGTCTTCATCCGTGGACGTGGCTTGTCCGTGGGCAGGTCGAGTCGAGGTGTCCCGTTCTTGAACTGGTCGAGCCAGAACCGTTCGGTTTCCCGATGTTCGGGGCTCTTCACCTGGTCGATCACCGCGAGGGCGAATTCGCCGAAAGGAGTCGCTGGCTCCAGCGGGGTTCCGCTGTACAGTTTGCTGATGTCGGCCATCATGATGCCCAGGCTCCAGCCATCGACCAGGACATGGTGTCCGGTCAGTCGCAGAAGGTGATCCTCTGGGCCCCGCTTGATCAATGTGGTGCGGAAGATGGGGCCGTTCAGCAGGTCGAACGCCGTGGTCATGTCACGTTCCGCGAAGAGCGCAAGCTCCTTGGTGCGCTGAGCCGCGGACATGGACGAGAGGTCGAGGTGTTGAAGGCGGATGTCGGAATGTTCGTGGATGATCACGCGCAATCCGTCCGGGCTCATGCACCCGCGAAGGGCTTCGTGGCGGTCCACGAGCCGGGTGATCGCGTTCTCCAGCGCGCTCTCATCCAGCTTTCCACGCAGTTCGAGGGAGACCGATTCATTGTAGGCGCAGGACGCATCGGAGCCCATTTGCGATGCGATGAACACCTCGCGTTGTGCTTCCGTGCTCGGAATGGTGCTTTCGATGGCGCCTCCGGTGAACGGGTCGTGATCGACAGGGGCGAACTTGACTTCTGGAATGAACTTCTCCATGGGTAGGTGGTGGCCTAACAGTGATGGCAATAATGGTCAGTCCTCTTCGTAGCTGACTTGCAGGAATTTTCCTTTGCGTTCCGGGTCCGGTACGAACCAAGCGGGCTCGCCAGCCCTCGTTCGCCCCAATCGGGCGTGTGGCACCGGAGGATCGCTGGCTTTGATCACCCGCTCCTTCAATGTTCGGGTATGGCCCTGAAGTACCCGGTTCACGCGTTCGATCGGATAAGTGCGCTCCGGCATGAAGCCGCTCTCGCGCAACTCTTTGCATGTCTTCTCCACCGCGCCGATGATGAACTCCACGTCCGCAGTGGTGTGCGCGGTGGTGATGAAGTGCGGGAAGTCCAGCACGTGCACGCCGTGGTAGCGCATCAGCATGAAGAAGAGCTCGGTGTAGTTGACGCTCTCGTCGTACTTGGTCTTGAAGGCGCTGCCGAAGTTCACCCAGCGGTAGGGGAGCTGGTACTGGTCGAACAGGCCGTTCACGCGAGCGACCATGTCCTCGGTGATGGTGTTGAGGCGCTCCTGCAGGGCGGGGCCTTGCTCCTTCATGTAGACGAGCGAGGCCTTCATCGCGGCCATTGTGAGCGGATGGCGCACAAAGGTGCCAGCGAAGTAGGTCACGCCTGACGGCGGAACGCTCTCATCGCCATACTGCCAGTGCCCGCCGTCGAGGGCATCCATCCATTCGCTCTTGCCGATCATGGCGCCCACGGGCATGCCGCCGCCGATCACCTTGCCATAGGTGCCGATGTCGGCCTGGATGCCGAAGAGACCTTGTGTTCCGTTCTGGTGCGTGCGGAAACCGGTGATCACCTCATCGAAGATCAGCGCGGTGCCGTTCTCTTGCGTGATGCGGCGCACTTCGCGCAGGAAGTCCACCGGGCGGAATTCCATACGGCGGCTCTGCACGGGCTCCACCAGCACGGCCGCGGCCTCGTGGCAACGCTGCTTGATGATCTCCAGGCTCTCGGGCGTTCCGTAGTCGAGCACGAGCATGTTCTCCACGGCTTGTGGCATGATGCCGGGCGCGCCGGGATAACTCTTCTTGCTCTTGCTGCCGCGGATGATCACTTCGTCGTTGATGCCGTGGTAGCTGCCGCTGAAGGAGATGATCAGGCTGCGGCCGGTCACCGTGCGGGCCATGCGCATGGCGCCGAGCACCGCTTCGGAACCCGTGTTGCAGACCGCAGCACGTTCAGCTCCGGTCAATTCGCAGAGCAGCTTCGACACTTCCGCTGCGAGCGGATGCATCGGCCCGATCTCCACGCTGGTGTCGATCTGCTTGTGGCAGGCTTCTTTGATGAAGTCGGGCATGTAGCCGAACATCGAAGAGCCGAAGCCGCTGAGGATGTCCACGTACTCGTTGCCATCGATGTCCCACAAGTGACAGCCGGTGCTCTTGTCCACCACCACCTGGTAGATGAGCTCTTTCGTCTGTGGTTTGAATCCGGTGACCACGCGCGGATCGGCCATCGGCTTGCGGTTCTCCTGCGTGAAGGCCTTGCTCTTCGCCGTCTTCGCCACGTAGCGCTTCACGAAGGCGTCGAACCATGCGCGCTGCTGCGGCGTCATGTCGTCCACCTTCTCCTTGCTGATGCGGGCCTGCGCGCCGAAGGCCTTCTTCAGTTCCGGAGCATCCTCCAAGGCGTTCGTGGTCGGCGTGGCCTGTTGGGGTCGATGATCATCGACCCGTGCCACGGCCGCGCCACCATTCCAATGCGGCAGGATATGGTCCGCCAGCTTGTCCAGGTTCGGCAGCTCCTCGTTCAATTGCCGGAACGAGATTTTCACGCCGAACTTCTTGCTGAGCGATGTCGCTACTTGTGTGAGGAAGAGCGAGTCGAGGCCCATTTCGAGGAAGGTCTCCTCGTTACTCGCCTCGGCCAGTTCCAAGCCCGAGCTCTCTTCCAGCAGGTGTTTGATCTGCGCGATCAGCTGCTCCTTCGGGGAAAGGTTGCTGTCGGCCCCTGCCGCAGCCACTTTCTCACCACCCTCACTACTCTCACCCTTCTCACCCCTCACACTCACCATCGCCACCGGATCCACCCAATGCCTGATGCGCTCGAAGGCATACGTGGGCATGCTGATCCGCCTGCGTTCCTCCTTCTCGTAGAACTTGGCCCGGTCGATCACCACGCCGCTCTGCCACAGACCACCTACTGCCTTGAGCAGTTGGGTCAGTTCATTGCCATTGCCTGCGGAATCACCAAGGGACGGAACAGCAGCTTGCTTCTTGTTGTCGGTGCTCTGTTGGCGTGCCAGTGTGGTGGCCGTGGTGCGCGGGCCCACTTCCAACATCACACGATCGGCATCCGCCCACGCGAACTTCACGGCTTGCGCGAAACGCACCGTGGCGCGCAGGTGGTCGCTCCAGTACTTCGGGGAGGTGGCCTCGTCGTCCTTCAGCCATTCGGCGGTCACCGTGCTCACGATCGGGATGCGCGGCGCGCTCAGCTTCACGCTCTCCACCACCTTGCGGTAGGGCTCCACGATGGCGTCCATCATGGGGCTGTGGAAGGCGTGGCTGGTCACCAGCAGCTTGCAGGTGATGCCGTCCTTCTCCAGCTCGGCCTGCAGCGTGGCGATCGCCTCGTGCGGACCGCTGGCCACGCACAGCTGCGGACCGTTGTTCGCGGCGATGCTGCAACCGGCGGGGAGTTTCTTCAGCACGTCTTCTTCCGCAGCGCGCACGCTGAGCATGCTGCCGCCGGGCAGGTCCTGCATCATGCGGCCGCGGTTGGCCACGAGCTTCACGGCATCCTCCAGCGAGAACACACCGGCCAGGCAGGCCGCAGCGAACTCGCCGATGCTGTGGCCCATCATCGCATCGGGCGTGATGCCCCAGTGCATCCACAGCTTCGCCAGGCTGTAGTGCATGGTGAAGAGCGAGGCCTGGGTGTAGATGGTCTGCTTCAGTTGTTCGGCGGCCTTATCCTCTTCACCGGCTTTCGGGAAGATGATGTCGCGGAGCGAAGTGCCGAATTCCTTGCTGAACAGTTCGCAGCAGCGGTCGAAGTGCTGCTTGAACACCGGCTCGCTGGCGCACAGGTCGCGGCCCATGTTCACGTACTGCGAACCCTGGCCGGGGAACATGAACACCACGCCAGGCGCGGCCTCGTGCAACTCGCGCGTGCCGATCAGTTGTGCGTCCTTGTTGGCGATGGCGTCGATCACTTCGCCGTGGCTTCCGCCCACGATCAGGCGGCGGTGCTTGAAGGAACGGCGGCCCAGCTGCAGGGTGTAGGCGGCGTCGGCGAGGGAGCTGTCCGGATGCCCTTCGAGCCAGGCGCGGAGCTTCTCCGTCATGGCATCGAGGCTGGCCTTGCTCTTGGCGCTGAGCAGGAACAATTGCTTGGCGCGTGAAGCGCTGGAGGCCGCGGCCACCGGCGGTTCGGCGAGGATCACGTGCGCGTTGGTGCCGCCCACCCCGAAACTGCTCACGCCCGCGATGCGCGGCGCATTCGTCCGTGGCCAAGCGATGTTGTCCTGTGCTACGCGGAACGGTGAATTCGCGAAGTCGATCGCGGGGTTCGGTTTCTCGAACCCGATGCTCGCGGGGATCCTCTCCTGCTGCAGGGCCAACGCGGTCTTGATCACACCGGCGGCACCGGCGGCAGCCGTCAGGTGACCGATGTTGGATTTCACCGAGCCGAGGGCGCAGTGTTGTCCGTTCTTCTGTCCGCCGAACGCGAGCGTCAACGCCTCCACCTCGATAGGGTCACCGAGCGGTGTGGCGGTGCCGTGCGCTTCCACATAGCTGATCTGCTCCGGCGAAACACCCGCATCGGCTTGGGCCATGGCGATCACCTCGGCCTGGCCACGCACACTGGGCGCGGTGAAGCTGGCCTTCTCGCTGCCGTCGTTGTTCAGTGCAGCGCCCTTCACCACGGCGTAGATGTGGTCGTTGTCGCGCACCGCGTCGTCCAGCCGCTTCAGTACGATGATGCCGCAGCCGTCGCTGAAGCTGGTGCCTTTGCCGTTCGCGTCGAAGGTGCGCGTGCTGCCATCGGGGCTGTACATGCCGCCCTCGTTGTACACGATGCCGCTGTTGATCGGCGCGGTGATGGCGATGCCACCGGCCAGCGCCATGTCGCACTCCCCATCGCGAAGCGCCTTGAAGGCCTGTGCGATCGCAACGAGCGATGTGCTGCACGCGGTGTGGATGCTCAACGCCGGACCGCGCAGGTCGAACTCGAACGCGAGGCGCGTGGCGATGTAGTCCTTCTCATTGGCGGTCATCACCGCGAAGTCACCGACCTGCTCGATGAGCTCTGGATGGCCGATGACGTTGCGCGTGTAGTAGGTGTTGTTGCCCATGCCGGCGAATACGCCGATGAGCCCCGCGAACTCGGCGGGATCGTACGCCGCATCCTCCAGTGCGGCCCAGGCCGTTTCCAGGAACACGCGCTGCTGCGGATCCATCAGTGCGGCCACCTTGGGGTTCACACCGAAGAAGGCATGGTCGAACTTGTCGGCGTCGGTGATCACACCGCGCGCCTTCACGTAGTCGGGATCGTTGCGCAGCTCGGCGGGTACGCTCGGGTCGATCTCGTCCGCCGTCCACGTGCTGATGCTGTTCTTCTTGTCGAGCAGGTTCTTCCACAGCTGCTCCACACTTTCGGCACCGGGGAAACGGCCGCTCATGCCGATGATGGCGACATCCCGCAGGGGCGCGTTATGACGCGCCCCTACGCGGGCTTTCGCCATCACGGCCGGTGATACGGCGTTCGCATCACCTTCCAGGAACGCCGCGCATGCGCGTACCGTGGGGTGCTGGTACAGTTTCACGATGGGCAGCTTCAACCCATGGCCTTCCAGCTGGGCCACGGCCTGGATGCTGAGCAGCGAGTTGCCGCCGAGGTCGAAGAAATTGTCGTCGATGCCCACGCGGTCGATGCCGAGCAGGTCGGCCCACACGTTCGCCAGCGTCTTCTGCACAGCGCTCGTCGGTGCGGCGTAGGCCACGTCGAGGTCGGGGCGCTTCACGTCGGGCGCGGGCAGGGCCTTGCGGTCGATCTTGCCGCTGGGTGTGCGGGGCAGTTCCTTCACGGCCACGAAGGCGGAAGGCTGCATGTAGTCGGGCAGGAGGGAGGCGAGGTGCTTGCGCAGTTCGTTGGTGCTCAGCTCGCTCTTGGCCACGTAGTAGCCGATCAGGCGCTTCAGGCCCGGACGGTCCTCGCGCACGTTGGCCACGGCCTGTTCAACGGCCGGGTGTTTCTCCATGGCCACTTCCACTTCACCCAACTCGATGCGGTAGCCGCGCACCTTCACCTGCCCGTCGATGCGGCCCTTGTAGTCGATCTCGCCGTTGGGCAGTTCTGCCGCGCGGTCGCCGGTCTTGTACAGGCGGCCACCGGGGATGAAGGGATCCGCGAGGAAGCGTTCCGCCGTCAGGTCGTCGCGACCGATGTAGCCTGTCGCCACGCAAGCGCCGCCGAGGTAGAGTTCGCCCTCTTCGCCCTGCTTCACCGGCTTCATCTGCTCATCGAGCACGTACAACTTCACGTTGTCGATGGCGCTACCGATGTTGGGTAACGCGGGCCAGGTGGTGGGGTCGCCCTTCAATTCGAGCTCGCTAACCACATGGCCTTCGGTGGGTCCGTACTGGTTGCAGAAGCGGCAGCCGGGCAGTTGCGCGAAGAGGTTCGCGATGGCGGGTGTGATCTTCAGTTGCTCGCCGCTGGTGAAGACCTCCTTGAGCGTGGTGGGCACTTCGCCCGTGCGCTCCACGGCCTCGGCCAGGTATTGCAGCGCCACGAAGGGCACGATGATGCGGTTGATCTTCCCGGCGATGATCTTCCGCAGCAGCTGCGTGCTGTTCAGGCGGTCCTCATCGGTGATCAGCACCAGCGTGCCGCCCTGGGCGAAGGTGGTGAAGATCTCCTGGAAGCTCACGTCGAAGCTGATGGGCGCGAACTGAAGGGTGCGGTCGCCGGCCTTCAGCACCGAGGTGCGCAGCTGCCATTGGATCAGGTTGGTGAGCGGCGCGTGGTGCATGGCCACACCCTTGGGGCGGCCGGTGCTGCCGCTGGTGAAGAGCACGTAGAGCAGGTCGTCCGGCGTGGCGGGGCAGGGGCCCTCGAACAGCGGACCGTTCTCCAAATCGATGTCTTCGATCAGCAGCACCTTGGCCTTGGTGCCTTGGAAGAGATGCTGGTGCGCCTTGCTGGTGATCACCACCGGCGGCTGGGCGTCTTCCAGCATGCCCGCGATGCGCTCGGCCGGATAGGTGGGGTCGATGGGGGAATACGCCGCCCCGGCTTGAAGGATGCCGAGCACGGAGATGATGAGCTCGGGGGAGCGGTCGAGGCAGACGGAGATGACCTGACTTGATGTGGTCAGGTGTTGCTGCACCGTGGCCGCCATTCGACGTGCCAGACGATCCAGTTCCGTGTACGTGATGCGCCGATCACCGTCCACCAACGCAATGGTTTGCGGTGTGTTCCGAAGTCCGAGTTCGTACAAGTCGATGATGGATCGTGGGCTTTTCTCGATGGTCATGGTCTTCTTAGGGCATTTGCAGCCGAATAGGCCCCACTCTTCTCAGTGCCCTCGTGGTCTGGGCGGACTGGGTTGAGTGGTTCAGGTGCTTCAAAGCAGCCGTTGGATACGACGAGAGCCAGATAAAGGTTGCTTCATTCCATGCCTTGTATTGGAAGGTCGTTAGCATCCTTGGCACAAATCTATCCACGTTCGTCGGCGTTTCGGGGCCTTTGGTCGAAGATGACTCTGGATCTTGACCGGGTGACCTGGGTGATCTTGTTGATATCCTGGGCGCTTGGTCCTGGGTTCACTGGCTTTCGTAGCAATGACGGGTGTTTGGGAGGCCGGTGCACCAATGGTGATCGTGGATACTTTGTTGATCGCGAAGCGGTCTTGTTGGGATGACGAATGTCATTTGCGCTTGGGCGTGCGATCCGCATGGATCGGGTCGAAGGAGTGGTCGACACAAGGTCGGGTTCTCGTCCACGGCGACTGGGTTCCTGATCGCTTACGGATCGGATGGTGGTGTCTTTTTGCGATCCGAATGCAACCTATTCTGGGCGTATCACGGTACAAGGCCGGAACGACTGTCGGTTTTTCGGATCGGTGATGCACTGCCTTGCTCACCAGGAAGGATCGGAAGAGCACGTACAGGCGGTCAGCCAACCAACTTCCTCGGACCATGGTGCGTGCCTTGCTTTCGACCCTCGCCTTGTTCGTCGTGCTCGCGGTGAGCGGTCAAACCGTTTCAGAACGTGCCGCTGTACGTCTCACCGCCACGGTGCAACCATCAACGCCGAGCATCACCTTGAACTGGGTGCCGGTGAGTAGCACCACCTCGTTCACCATCTATCGCAAGCTGAAGACCGCGACGAGCTGGGGAACGGCGATCGCCTCACCAGCGGCATCGGCCACCTCATGGACCGACAACGGCATCAGTGTAGGCACCAACTACGAGTATCGGGTGGTGCGGGTGTCCGGAGGGGTCACGGGGAACGGCTACATCAACACGGGGATCAACGTGGCGCCGGTGGATCATCGGGGCAAATTGGTCCTGTTGGTGGACAACACCTTGGCCTCCCCGCTTGCCACGGAGATCGACCAGTTGGTCCGCGACCTACGGGCCGATGGATGGTCGGTGGTTCGGTCCGATGTGTCCCGGAGCGCCTCGGTCACCAGCGTGAAGGCCGTGGTCCAAGGGCATTACAACAGCGATCCCACCAACGTGAAGGCGTTGTACATCTTGGGTCATGTGCCGGTGCCCTATTCGGGCAATGCATATCCCGATGGGCACGATGATGCCCGAGGTGCTCGACCCGCCGATGGATATTACGCCGATATGGATGGTACCTGGACGGACAACTCCGTGAACGTGACGGTGTCGAGCCATCAACGGAATTGGAACGTGCCGGGTGATGGGAAGTTCGATCAGAACGACTTTCCCTCGGCGTTGGAGCTCCAGGTGGGTCGTGTTGACCTCTATGACATGCCGGCGTTCGGTATCAGTGAAGTGGAACTGATGCGGAACTACCTCAACAAGGCCCACGCTTACAAGATGAAGAGCTGGCAGCCCACGGCCCGAGGCATCATCATCGATAACCTGCAATGGTTGGGCAACCCGGTGGCCGGTAGTGGTTTCCGCGTGGCTCCGCTCACCGGCAATGCGGACCTTTTCATCAATCCGGCATTGGGTTCTTTCGGCAGCTACGTGAACAACCAGAGTTACCTATGGACCTATCACTGCGGCGGTGGGCTGCAAGCGGTGGACAATGGAGTGGTGACCTATAACGGTACCGATGGCGGAGCCACCACGCAACAATTGGCCTCATCGGTCACTATGGGCGGGGTGTTCAACATGGCCATGGGCAGCTTCTTCTTCGACTGGGACAACCGGAACAACTTCCTGCGCGCGGTGATCGCGCGGGGCGACGGTCTCGCGAACTGTTGGGCGGGCATCCCGGCGTGGTATTTCCACCACATGGGACTTGGTGAGAACATCGGGTACAGTGTGCGGCAGACCATGAACAATACCGGTTTGTACACACCCATCACCGAAGGTTGGCAATCGACCATCGGTAAGATCCACTTGGGTCTCATGGGCGATCCATCGCTCCGGATGAAGATGGTCTCGCCCCCTTCGGCATTGTCCGTGACCAATAGTGGCGGTCATCCGTCCTTCTCCTGGTCGGCATCGCCCGAGGCCGTGACGGGTTACCACTTGTATCAGTTCGAGACCAATGGGGCAGTGACCAGGCTGACCAGTGCTCCGGTATCCACGACGACCTATGTGGATCCGGCGATCCCTTTCGTGGCCGGTCGTGAATACATGGTGCGGGCGGTGAAACTCGAGACGAACGTGAGCGGGAGCTTTCAGAACCTCTCGTTGGGTGCCATGGCCACTTCCACGGGCACGGCGGCGCCGGATTGCCTGGGGGTGGTGGGTGGACCGGCGACCGTGGGCTCCGCGTGCAACGATAACGATCCGTGTACGACGAATGATGTGTACACCGCGAACTGCCAGTGCGCCGGAACGCCGCTGCCCGACAGCGATGGCGATGGCATC